>Ga0209489_103148_pt1 | contig 32552 bp, 28 predicted proteins | sample SiratrowhiteBW_FD_187527 | JGI IMG/M metagenome (GOLD analysis project Ga0209489, IMG submission 187527) | Root nodule microbial communities of legume samples collected from California, USA - Siratro white BW (SPAdes) (version 2) | ecosystem: Host-associated > Plants > Roots > Nodule | place...
AAAAAAAAAAAAAAGATATATAATATATATATATATATATATATATATATATATATATATATATATATATATTTATAAGTTCATGGAGGGAAGAGTATAACCTATTACCCTGAAGAGTGGTGCCATAAACCCCAGAAAGAGAGAACACAACACGAGCGGAACATGGCCACTCACAACACCAACGTCGTTTACATAGACACCAACCTCGACACCCGCTTCGCGCTCCTAGTTTCCGACCATGACACTGTCTCTGACCTAAAAAGTAATCATTTTTCTCTTCGATTCTTAGACACTGATTGTTGACATTTTTTTGTTTTGTTTTGCCTTTCAAATGTTTCTCTTGTTAACAGTTTTTGTTCTCAATCCATGGATTCTGGTTATTTGTTTTTAATGTAACACTGTTCAGTAGTAGTTTACAGTGTTGATGTTTTGTTTAAATTATTTGAATTGTGTGTAGGGAGTATTCTGTCGGAACACCCCTTATGCTTTCCCCAAATTGGACAAATTCAGATTAATGGGATAAAGGTATTTCGTATTCTTCTGTTAAAGTCACGCTCTTGTTTTCTTCACTGTGTATTGTTTTGCTTACCATCCATTTTTTTTTTTTTTTTTTTGAGGTAGGTTCAGCGTGAAGGACAGTTTTATCACCTTGTAGATTCCATGCCTGTGAGAAGTGCCTTTACTGGTTCCAGCAACGGCTGGTTCCTCAGTGTGGATGCTACTGTGTTGAGGGAGTGTGCTCAGAATGACCAGGTGGCCACTCTCGGCATTGTAAGTAATGCTTTTACTGGTCGTGGTGATAATGCTATCGGTTCTCCATCCAAGGGGGTGTCCACCTTTGGCTATTTGCAGTTGGAGAACAAACCAGTTGAGAATGAAGAAGTTCCTGTTCCTAGTCCACGTACAGGTGTTAAATCATCTATTGAAAATAATGAATTTCCAGGTTCCGCTATTGAATATGAGGTTGATGGAACCAGTAAAGGCATTGCGGGTGTTAGTGTTGTACGCAAGGAGGGAAATTGTAAATCTGTATCAAAAAAACGTAAAAGTAAAAGGATAAAAGAAGACACAATGCGAGATGACACTTCAAATGTAGATGATGCTTCTGTTGTTGGGCTCGGTGATCGTGCAGTTCAGCAGGATATCGAGGTTGTAGCGAAAATTCTGGAGAATGAAAATAAAGAAGTAGTTATGGAAATTGAAGTTTTGAAGGAGCATGAGCATACTGATTGCAACAATGGAAACACTAAGAATGACATTGGTACTCCCGTGTCAATGAAAGAAGCTGCAGAACCTGGACTTACTGCAAATGTGAAGCATAAGAAAAGGAAGAGGTCTTTGACTGTTGATTCTAAAGAAATATTGAAGGTAGAGACGGCTGCTCAGAAGGATGAAGCGCACAAGTCTGATGAAGCACACGAGGAAAGGAAAGAATCGACGGATCAGTTTGAACTTAAGAATGAAAACTATAGGTATGATGTTGAACATAAGGATGATAAGGTAACTGGAGCCACTCTAGATACAGTAACTCCTGCAAAGAAAAAGAGGAAGAAACGCAAAGAGAAAAGTGGAGAAAAGACTTTGTCCAAGGCCAAGTTGATTAATGATTTCAATGTAGACATTTCTTCACACCATGATTTGGAGGACCTACAGAAGATTAAAAACAGTAGTGAGGACCAATCATCTGAAAAATTTAATGGCACTGATCCACTGAAAACTATTGTGGAGGGTAGCAGGAGGAAAGGGAAGAAAAATTCATCAAATCCTCATGAAACACCTGTACTTACTTCCTCCAGGAACGTTGAAGAAGCAGATCCTTCCAGCATTCGAAAAGGTGGTCAGGAGGAAATTTCTCTCTCTAAAGGTGATACCATTTGGGAAAAGGGTGAACATAGTAAAGTACCAGTCCTATTCGTTCTAACCTTGTACCATGTTAAGATTAGTGTGCTATGTTTTTTTTGTATTGAGATCAAATTAATAAAAGAAATCCGTTTTAGAATACTGAAAATATATTACTGATCTCTTTTTCATTCTAGGGCCAGATATGAGTGTGGGCAAAACTACTATTAACAACATGGAGACTGGAACAGATGCATTTAAAGAAGGCATTCAATCGACAGAAAAAACAACAGGAAACTATAAGAACGATTCAGATATTGAAACAAGAGTACACCCTGCTAATGAGGACGAGCCTATGGAGCCGAATGAGGATAATGATAAAAATGAAGCTGGTCAGATTGAAGGAGCTGCGGAAGGAAGAGAAGTGTCACCACAAAATGATCCTAAGCTAATGCTGTTAGATAAGTCCACACCATCCAAGCAGGACAACTCAGATGCAAAAGTTGGAGAATTAAATGTGACTTCAAAAGTTGTGGACGTGAATGGAAAAACTGAATCTATAAAACCGAAGAAGGAAAAAAAGAAGAGGAGAAAAGATAAGAATTCAGATGGAGAGTCCGCATTTAGAGAAGTTATTGGCCATGTAGATGCTTCTGAGAGTAAAATTGTTATTATGAAGTCCCTTAGTCCAACAAATTGTGATCCTAAATCAGGAAATACGGATACGGAGGAGAAGCCTTTAAATCAAATAGAAGGTGGAAAAATACAGCAGGAGGAGGTGCAAGGGACTCCTGAGAAGGAAGTTGACTTTAACATTAATGGTGCTGAACACACGGGCAAGAGACAGAGAAAGAAGTCAAATGACAAACAGACTTCTATCTCAAAGAGTATGTCAAATATGCTTTTGAAAGATCAAGTTCTTGATAGTAAGAATTCATCACCATCTTCTGACAGCGAAACACATGCCAAATCTTCAGTTGCAGTGTCAAAGAAGAGTTACTCTGCAATCACAAAGTCCACTAAGAAATCAGGCAAAACAAATAGGGTGAAAGACTCCGTTAGACTTGAACCTTCTGATTCTCGGTTTAATTCCGGGAGGAAGGATACAGTGCAGCTTTCAACACACTCTCCTGGAGAGAAAGATGATGATAATTTGGAAGTACCTTCTAAAACTTTAAAGGTTAATGCTGATGAACAATTTTCATCCTTGGAACAGCCAGGTGAAGCTAATTTGTCAGTTGGCATGCTTGTTGACAAATTGATTGAAACAGAGATGAATGATATTGAGACCATGACCACAAATAACATTCACCAACATGAAGCAACAAATGGACAAACTCCTAAGGATTTAAGCTCCTCACAGAAATTATCATCTAAAGAAGAGCTGGATGTAAGGATTCACCCTGGGGAGAAGGTACCAAATGCACACAGGACTGGACAAGATTCAAAAGTGTCTGGTAACAGTGCTGTGATTGAAGAAAACAAAAAGACTCGTGTCAATGCTTCTGAGAAAAAAATGGATTTGGAGAAACAAAGAAAACATGTTCCCGTATCAAATTCAAAGCTGGAAGGTTCCATGAAAAGAGTTCAAAATAAAGCAGGAAAAGCTTCTGGGAATAATGTTCGTGAAGTTGTGGGTAAAACACCACAAAAGAAGAGCTTGCTATCAGGAGCAATTTTCAAGGATGATAGTAGCAGCAGCTCTGACGATGAAGCTGGTAATTCTGGTGCCAGCACCAGAACTCCATCAGATAATCCACTGTTGTCTGATGGAGATAGCAGTTCAGGTATAGATTCACAAAGCTGAGATATATGTATTAATTCGGAATGTGCCTTTACGTATTAATTCGGAATGTGGTATAAATAGTCTTCAATCTGTACGTTGGCTGGATAAGCGAGTTTCTGTTAAGTTAGATGGGATTAACATTTTCTATTGAGATCTGATCTTTGGAACTTGGATATCAACTGTTATTCCTTACATGTTTTGTTCCAGGAGCTGGAAATATCTAAATTATCATATTTATGATGGTTGAAAATGTTGTAATTCCTAAAGTTGAGGAAAGCTTGTATTTTCCCTGCTCATTTTGAGAATATTTTATGTTCTTAAGTTATTACTTTGTTATTTTGTTCCTACTAATTTTTTAGAATATTGTATGTTCTCAAGGTATTACTTTGTTAATGTTTGAAGAAATATGAATTGTCATTAGTCTTGAAATTTTATCGGGACAGTGTTGATTATATTTCTGGTAGATGTGAGATTACAACACACCACCCCCTACCCAGCAGCGGCCATTTGGAGCGTGGACAAACCTGGGTGGCCTAATAAAAGCACTTCCTTGTGCTTAAGAATAGGACATCTAGAGACAAATACGGATGACTCCGAAACAATTCTAGACCAGACTTTGACACTATCTTAAAATTTTAACCTAATGCTTTACTCAATTTTACAAAATCATTTTGGAATGTGGTACGTGCTTCATGATGACTGCATTGACCGTATTTCTAATAAACTTGGATCTCAATACTAGATTGCTGGCAGTTCATATTTTTATTTTCCAATAAATTATAGGCAACATAGTTGATGTATATTTGTATCTCACCGCTTTCCTATACATTTGTTCTGGAAACTCTTTCTCTGACGACTACTTAGTACTTAGGGCATTACGGATAACCACTGGTTTTTCTTATCTACTGTTCTACCTAGGAAAGCTTTGCTATCTCACTTAGTTGTTAAGACTATGGTACTAAAATCAGCTTAACTGTTTTGTGTATCGTATTGTTTTCCTCTAGATTATGTATCCTGTTATGCTTTTTGAATTTTGATGCAAGCTTGAATTAGAGATTTGTGGCTGTGTTCAGTTTATCTCGTTTCTTCATGAAAATAGTGATGAGACAATCTGGAATCAATTTTTTTTTTTTCATTTTTTGATCAGGTTCATACAGTGGGAGAAGTCCGGAAAATGGTGGAAGAAGTTCCTCAAAAGCAAGGTCAGTTAATGCGTTATATTTCTGCTGAATGCTGATATAAATTGGGAAAGTCGTTTGTATCTTGTTTTTGGCTACAAGTCGTTTGCATGTTTGAATGACAATTTTCAGCAATAAATTAAATCCTGTGTCTCTTTCTTTCTGCTACCATTCTCAGCCTTGTTTTTTTTATCATTTTAAATTTCTTTTGAGCGAGGAATCTATTCCATCAAATCTTGAAACTCAAGTTTTTATAATTGTTTGTGACAATGACTTTGACCCTGACCTGAACTTATAGCTAGAACTACTCTGACCGTATTCTCTGGGCCTTATTTATTCTGCGTCAAAAGCAAATAAGAGCTGTTAAGGGTATGTTGAAAAATACTTCCTTTTTTCATTTTTATTTTAGTTCACTGTACAAATTTGTATTTAAAGATCTAGATTTGATCGGTCGATTATGATGTGAAATATTTCAAATGAATGGTTTATTCACAATCAATTGAACCATTCACAACTCATGGATTATGGCTTGGGCAGGGTATTTCCAATATTTGCTGCTATATCCTACGTGTTACATGAATCTGTATCTCAAGACTTTCACCTCTTTGTTTTTGTCTCAGCATTTTAATAACACGTTGTTTGTTATTGGTGAAGAATGGTAATCCGTGAAATAAAACTATACGGCTCAAAATTGTTAATTTAAAATTCTGAACTTGCATGCTTTCATCTCTGCATCATGTTACACAATTAGCATAGCAGATGAGTCTGAAACAGTTGTTTGTGCAGTTTGACAGGAACAAAAGGAATGTCAATCGATGACGTTCTTAGAAGCTCAAGCTGGTTTAAGAAGGCCAAAGTAACGGCGTCTCAATTGCAAGAGTCTGAAAGCCAGTCCCCCGAATTTGTCCCCGACAGCCTTGTTGATTGACAACACCTTCAAGGAGAAGGATACTAACCACAACTGTGGTATTTTTGTTCGATTGTGTCCTTACTTAGCTTCTTTCTCTCTTTTTCTTACCCTCGTCATCTTACCATTCAAAAGACGACGGTATTTTGGCATTTTAAGCGATTTTACCGATCAAGTTGGTGATTTATGTCAGGAGCCAAAATGTTTTTGTCGATTTATGTCAGGAGCCAAGTTATAATTATGATAACAATGTGGTATATTACTACTATAATATGTATGTTTTATTCTAAATTATTCATACCCCTAGCTTTTTATAATTTTGAGTGTACTTTTTTTTCGGAATCATGTTCATTTAGTTGACTGTTGCTTCAATAATTTTTTTTCTATTTATAGTCTTATGGAAAGAACATTAACGTTTAAAAGAAACCTTGGCGGAAATAAACATCCTAAATTTTCTGGAAACAGGAATATAAAACTGTAACAATAAAAGCTGAAAGCTTCAGATAAACATATCCACCACCAGAAAGGTAATAAAACATAAAAGAAACTATTAAACAAAAATTATTGAAGTCCATTATCACATCAGGAAGGGAAAAATTAACATATTAAAGAATTTGCACTGACAAACTTAACGTATCTGCACCATACGACACAACATCTCTTACCAGCTTCTTTGAAAGGTTTAAGAACATGTTAAATAAACACTTCAAATGAGGTCACAGAAAGAAAATTCTCACTTTCTCATAGGATAATGTAACATATAATGTGTAGTTCCTTTAGCAAGCTCAAACCAAAAACATTGTGTTGGATTTAGTGTGAGATCTCTTGTCGAATCTTTAAGCTCAGTAAAAGAAATCAGAGAGAAGGAAATATTGATTGATAGATAGATACAAGTTACGACGAAAAAGCGATAAAAATTCCATTCCCATACTCATTTTGATCTCATTCTGTTAAGCTGATTAAGTGCAGGTTGCAGAATGTTGTACAGAACCCACACAATCGCCGGTGCAACCACAAACAACAGAAGCTGACCCCTGTTGTCACTGCCTGCCGCAGCATCCGCAATCAGGCCCATCTCACTGGCCGACGCTTCCGGGCCCCACACCAAGCCCGAGGCGCCGAGCCCAAGCCCAACCACAACCCCCTTGCTGTTCCGCATGCGGTTCAGCTGGTTCAGCGCGGGCTGCAGAATGTTGAACAGCACCCACGCTAAGGCGGGAACCACCGGCAGCAACAGCGCAAGCCCACGGTTGTCGCCCTCCGCTATTTGGGCTATTTGCGACGCCGCAAAAGCCGCGTCGCAGTGTCCGAGGGTGGAAAAAACTGCCCCCGCGATCGCAGTGGCCGCCATGGAAGATGTTGTTGCTGAAACGTTGAAGTTAACGGTGGAGGTTAGACCCTTTGGAAAGTTGAGATGGGAAAAGAGAGAAAGGTTGGGTTTTGAAGGTGGGAGTTGGAGGTTTAGGCTCTTGGTGTTTACTATGGCCATGGTTGCTGCTACAGTTGCTGCCATTGTGAAACTTCGAGAGCTTACTCACTCCAACACTTAGGCTTTTTGGAATATGATTGCAGAACGAAAAGTGCAGATATTTTCTCCGATCAGAACCTTCTCTTATCCCAACATTCTCAGTCGTGCCGTTTCCACCTCATGTTCCGATCTTCTCTTATCACTTCAAATGCACTTTTTCAACGTGGATGCATCGAGCTTATTTTTCACAATTGTTTCGAATTGTGATTTAAGTCCTTTTAATTTGATGTATTGTTAATATTTTTGAAGAAAATATAAGTTTTTCAACTGTTTAGAGTGAAGCTAGTGAAAATATTTTGCCAACTTTTTGAGAAAAGAAATTTTGCTTCGAAAATAAGAAATAGTTTCCAGTTCTACTGAAAATAAAAAACTAAGTAATTCTGATTTTTTATTGTGAATAAAAATAAGCAGAAATAACTAAAAACTGATGTAACTTAAAATAGTTTTTATACATAATTTTTTAATTTTTGAGAGAAAATAAATCTTTTAAAAAAAAGTTAGCTTTAAATATTTAACTAAAAATAAATATTATAAAATGGTAATGTATTCCTGATTTTAAAAAATATTTTTCTTTTAGTATTTTTATTTTTTTAAAATAAACTATAGTGGTACTTTGTCTTGTCGCATCGCATGCTTCTGCCGGAAAGGGTATTTTTGGAATTCTAAAAAATGCGGTGCATGACGAAGTGATGGAGGAGCAGGAAGAATGCGTGCAAAGAGAAACACCCAGTATTCAGATGGGCCGAGTCCAGTCCAAGTAGAAGATATGAAACTGAGCCCGGACTATTGACGGCCTCAAGTCCCAAAGCTTAATCATTTGACTTTTGTAGCCGGTGTATCGATCTTTTTATATATCTAATTAAATTAGATTTTTAGACACATAAATAAAATATTAGATTTTAATTTTTTTTTTATTTTGCCACGTTACAAAGGTGGTAATATATTGCTTCCGATGGACATCAATCATAGTTTGAAAAAAGGATTTTTTTTATGTTGTAAAAACTAACCATAAATGCATTTTAGACACTGATATTTTTATTTTTATAAATGTGAAATATAATATTTTGATTTTCTAAAACCCAAGAAAGGAGGAGAAGAAACGAAGAATATCTCCGTGATTCCATTACCACTGCAAAGCTGCTGCGGCTGCTGCCATATTGAAGGACCAAACTATATCTACTTTCAACCCAACCGGTTTTTTTTCTTCCTCTTTTGAACCGCCCGGTTCGCTGCGAACCGAATACCATGGCAGCTCTGTTACCTTGCGCGCCCAACATAGTCTCTGCTCCGTTCGCGAACCGGAGCACGAGCCGCCTCCCGAACAGTCTTAACTCTCACGCTTTCTCCGGTTCGACCAGACACTTTCTTCGCGGTTCCCTCTCCGTCGCCCGGTTCGGATTCAAACCCGGTTTCTTGCCCGTGCCGGAGGACGCTGAAGGCTTGCTCAGAGAGCTCTTTGGCCGAGCGGAGGGACTTCTTTACACGATTGCCGACGCCGCCGTTTCTTCTTCTTCCGACACGGTTGCGGCTTCCGCCACCGCCAAACAGAGCAACGATTGGCTATCCGGAATAACCAATTACATGGAGACGGTTCTCAAGGTATTGTTCTCTGAAACTCCGAACTCTTCGATTTGATTTGGTTTCGTTATGCGTGAAATCGAAACTGTAATTTGAATTATCGAGGCTGTGGCCGGAGCTTGTGATTGGCTAGAAAGATGATACCGTGTTTGAAGAAAATGTGATTAGAATCATTGAATGGAAAAGTAAGATGAAGATTATAGCTTCTATAGCTTGCACTTGTTGTTATTGGTTGGTAGGATAGGGTTCTGGTGTGGATGGTTTGTGGTATTTTCTGCTGTAGTTGAGAATTGTTGAATATCATTGTTTGAACTCTGATACTGGTGATTTGATTTTGTGTTCTGGGTCTGGGTCTAGGATGAGCTACTTAATTGTTATGGATTATTACGATGATTAACATTAGGACATAGCTTACTTGTGATTTAATGTTACGTGTGAATTAGATTATTGTTTTGTTACCTCTGGCACTACGTACTGTCTAGTAATTTGAGCGGAAGTAATTTGCATTTCTCAGGTACTCAAGGATGGGCTTTCCGCTTTGCATGTCCCATATGCTTATGGTTTTGCAATTATACTGCTCACAGTTCTTGTAAAAGCTGCCACTTTTCCTCTAACCAAAAAACAGGTTTGTATGTAGTTGTTGAAATATGTTGACAATGATCAATACAATCCATGATCTTTTGAATCTTGTACATTTATGGTTTTGAACCGACTATTATTGTTTTTGACATTAAAAACCTTGGTAATGGATATTATTGTACAATTATTCTTTCTCATATCATATTCATCATGATTCAGTCAAATAAATTCTGAGTGATTATTACAGGTAGAGTCCGCCTTAGCTATGCGAACTTTGCAACCTCAAGTAAAGGCTATCCAGGAGCGGTATGCTGGTGATCCGGTATTTAGCCTTTAGAAGTTTCTTTCTCCAATAATATCTCGTTTATAACAATTTTCAATGAGTTCCAAACATAGGATTTTATTTTGAATCTGTTAATATCCTTTTTTATAATGGAGTCCTCCTAACATAGAATTTATTATTTTTAAATCTAATAAAATAATTTGCTACTTTTGAGGATTCCAAGCACAATGTTAGTATTTTGACTCTGCAACCTCTTAATGAAATTCTTTAAAAAATAGTTCAAACGTGAAAATTTATTTATTGCTTCTTGCAGGAGAGAATTCAACTTGAAACTGCTAGATTGTATAAACTAGCCAACATTAATCCTCTAGCAGGTATTCATTTTATTAGGCTGCAAAAGGTTTATTGGTGTTTCTTTTTGGCTTTGAGGATGGTGCCTTCCAAGGACTTCACATCACAAGTCCTATTGTTTTTATTCCCACAATTCTTCTCCTAATATTTGCTACGTTAATAAATGGAACTATGAGGATTATGTAATTTTTAAAACATGAAGATGGTAACTCTTTTGTCGATGTCTTCATTTTTTTACCAGGATGCCTGCCCACACTCGCAACAATACCAGTGTGGATTGGGCTATATCGAGCCCTTTCAAATGTGGCAGATGAGGTATGCTGCTTATGATGTGATTTAATTTGATAGTTAAATCTGCAATTTTTTGTTCTATAAATAAATGACTTGTATCTTTCATCACTAATGTGATTCATTTGTTGGATCTGATATATGAAGGGACTCCTTACTGAAGGCTTCTTTTGGATACCTTCTCTTGCTGGTCCAACTACAATCGCAGCTCGTCAAAATGGCAGTGGTATTTCTTGGCTTTTTCCTTTTGTGGTGAGTATATCATTTACAAAGTAAAATTTCATGCCATAAATATTTAGCTGTGACCTTGTGGTTTTCTGTTTTCATCCTATTTAAGGTTACCCTGTTGGCAACTTCATATTGTTTTCATTCTTAATAATTGGCCCTAACTGTCCATTATTCTAATTTTTATGCCCGCTCTTCTTTATGAAAACTTCTCTTTCAGTAGTTACCAAGATCATATAGGGCAGCCCCGACCTTTGGGGCTGCGCAACTAAAGTTGAATTCATTGCTGACTTTATATTAGGTAAAATATCTGTGAAAAAAAATCTGAAAGCAATTCGTTTGTGGCATATATCTTCAGTTTAAGATAGCGGGTGTGTGTGCATTGATCCACAAGTGTGGTTACACAATGAGAAAAGGCAGGATAGGTGTGTATTTAATGAATACTAATGTTCGGTTTGTCAAGTGGAACAGATCTCTTTTAATTTTGATTCACCTTCATTGTTCTAGATTATTGTAAGATATTTGCCATATATTTTTTTGGATTTTGTTCACATTGTTGGTGATTAATTGCAGAATATTGGTGGATTCAAATGTGAATTTTGTTTTAGTGATTTTTGCTTTACTCTTTCTTCAGGATGGTCTCCCTCCCCTTGGATGGTCAGATACATTGGCTTACCTTGTCTTGCCAGTGTTGCTGGTCGTCTCTCAGTACATATCTGTCCAAATAATGCAGTCATCACAGGTCAATCATGTTGCATGTACAATTAAATCAAATGCATCTTAATTTTATTCATGAAACTTGTGCTTTATAAGAGTTTTAGCCATTCTCTATTATAGCTTTAAATGGAACACAATTCAAGCTGCTTGGTAATTAACACTATGTTTTAATTTTGGCATTTTTGTATCCATAGTGTGGCTAAGTGGATTGATTAGCTTTGCATCCAATGTCATGTAACCCAACCCTTCCCCTCTGCTACAAGGATTAAAGAAACCTGTTTCGTGTTGATTTACTATGTGTCACATTAAAAGACATCAGTGTATTTACATTGGTAGCTGAGTTTTTTGTAATTTTCCTTGTCAATTTTCAGCCTAATGATCCCAACATGAAAAGTTCTCAAGTCTTGACCAAGTTCCTTCCATTAATGATTGGCTACTTTGCTCTCTCAGTTCCTTCTGGTCTTAGCCTTTACTGGTCAGTATAGGTAAATCTCACAGTTGGTTTTGTTTATTTAGCCCATATCTATATTTACCTATTATTTTTTTATGTTGTGTAGGTTAACAAATAATATATTGAGCACTGCACAACAAGTATGGCTTCAAAAGTTAGGAGGTGCCAAAAATCCTGTGAGGCAAGTCCCAGATGATATCATGAAGAATGACCTATCCCAGGTTCAGAAGTCAATATCTAAACTAAATTCCACAATAGCGGAAGAAACAAGACAAAGTGAGAAAACATCAGAGGGGCCACGACCTGGTGATAGGTATGTAGTTATATAGGTAGTTACACTCGTTTCATCTGCTATTAGTTTATTTTCATCTTTTGTGATTGTACTCCTCTTTTTGTTGAAGATTTAAGCAATTAAAGGAGCAAGAGGCAAGGAGAAGACAACAAAGAGAAGAAGAAGAAAAAAGGAAAGGCATGGAAACAGCAGCTAGAGAAACTAAAGTAGATGAGAGTCACGAGACACTTAAGAAAACTGGAAGTGATTTAATTGTTGAAAAATCTGTGTCTGTGGATTCAGATACTGATCCCTCCATATCTGGAGTAGTAAATGGTAACTTATTAAGTACAGACTTGGAGGAAAATCAGAATTCTACATCTACATCTGAGACAGAAAATAATGAAGCCTCTACTCATTTCAGCAATGCTGAGATAAACGAGAAAAATTCAGACAAGGTATTATTGCACATCAATATTTGGCATTTTTCCTAATATTTATTTGTTAAAGATGCATTTGCTCCACTATATATATATATATATATATATATACATATATTATTTCTTCAAAATAAAGTGAATGAAACATGCATACTAGTGTAAGGGCTGATAATTAGTTGTTGAGTGAATTTCATTTAAATTTTATTAAAAACAATAAATTCAATTTTTTGAATAATACTTACGTAAATTTTTCATAGAAATTAAAATATATTAAAAAGGAGTTGGCCAATATACTCAGTATATTGGCACTGTACGCCAAAATAAAATGATCAAAATGCAACAACTTCATTTTGGGGGTGTTCAGGTAAATTCCTTTTCTTTTAAATTTAAAAGCTGAAAACTCTCTTCATTTCCTACTCCTTCCCCAATATTACTCCCCCTCCTAGCCCTCCACCATCCCCCCATTAACAGTTCATTTTATTTAAAAAATTTAAACAATCTTAGATTTTTTTCCCTCCATATCTGGAGTAGTAAATGCTAATCAATTAAGTGAAAGGACTTGGAGGGAAATAACATTTTTGACATCTACATCTGAGACAAAATAATGAAGGTTCTGCTTATTTCAATCATTTTGAGATAAACTTTAGACAAGATAGTATTGCACATACGAATATAGGGCATTTTCGTAATATTTATTTGTCAAAGATACCCCTATTCATAATAGATATGCTAGAAAATACTCCTACCTAGTTTGCATCACTGAATATGTGAGAAAGATGGGTGACAAGAGAAATATAAAGTGCTTTTGGAAATTTTTTGCTCTTCCTTTTGTGGGTAAGGAATGATAGGGTGTATATGAACTCTCTCAAACTCAATTGCCTTTTAAATTCGGCTGATGGTACAAAGTCCATGCGAGAGTTAATTTTTGTAGTGCTATCCTTTAATGTGAAATGTTTGCTTGACAACTCTGCTTACCTATTCCTCTTTTACAATACTGTAATACTCACCCGCATACTAAATTGGGATATTCTGTGAACAACGAGAAGTTGCCTCCTTTCATTCTGTGACACTTATTTGATTTGTGTGTGTGTATGAAGTCGCATACAGAAAATCTATAATTAGATGTTCCAATAATGGAACTCACTAAACTATACTGTGCATATCGTTCTTGTAGTCTTGTGATTTGTTGATACAAAGTCTCTGGATGATAGGTTGTTGACCGTTCTTTTTAAACTTTGCATTACTTCTGTGGTGCTGAGAAACTATTATTTTACCATCAGCATAAAAATAATAACCTCATGAATGGCACAAATCTGTGTCTGATCCATAATCGTACAGGAACCAAGAGAAGTATTAACATCTACAACCACCACAAACAGACAGCCTCCTGCAGAAGATGCAGATCGCATGACAGAGGATTGACCAACCAAAAGAGATTGATGTGCTTGGATATTGACTCGCCCAGTTGCCACTACATGCCATATTGGAAACAGTCTCCCTTGCAATTTGGGATCTGCCTGGTTAACGCTGTACATTGCCACAGAAATGGTGGAATGAATGAGATTAAAGGTTTCTATATCGGCCGAGGAAGTGGTTGGATTTGATGGCTGGTTTTACAGCCTTATAGTTTTAGTCTGTATTATGCTCTTCTCATCAATTTTTGTTGACAAGGATGGATGAATTCCTCTTAGAACAGATGTTTCACAATACCCTTTACAGTCAGCTCGTCATCTTTGATACTATTGTTGTTTGTCACTGTAAGAGTTCAATAAAATCTGGCCTAAGTCTGTGTACTACGGAGATACCGTGCGGGAATATACATGATGCGTTTTATCCGTAATACCGGGAAACTGAAGCTTTTGAATGCCATGTTTCGTTTGTGTTCAGCACACACTTTGCGAGTGTGCGCTACTTTTTCATTACGTTTGATGAATTGTACTACAGTTCTGGACAGAGAAGTGTAAAATTCATTTTAAAAAGCGAACCAGACTAGTTTTAAGAACTAAACCAGTTTCAAACTGGTTTTCAAAATTGAACCTCCTGTAGTCGTTCTGATAAATTACCATTATGTTTATAAATCAATGAATTTAAGTGAGAAGAGTGCAAACTGAGAATATATTAGCTTTACAAAAGTGGACTGAAACTGGTTTCTGTCTGTGCATGGAACTGGTTTGTTTAGCTCGTCATCAAACTGGCTTAAGTAGAAAATGCAGTCTCTATACTGTGTACGGTAGTACCTTAAGTAGCACAATACAGCTTCTTTTTATGTCGAAGTTCATCTACGCAACAATTAAGCTTTAATAAGAATTATATTTTCTTAGTAACCGATGAGAATTATATTATTCAAAGGATAAATTATTATAATATTGTTCTTCTCTATCACCTCAATCATCTTAGCGCACACTTCTCTTTTCATCTTTTTGTTATATCATAAAGTTGTATAAATATAATCTTTTCAAACAGTTAGACACATTGATATCTGCACTATCTCATGTCACAAGCCAAAGAATGAGCTTCTTTGTTGTTGGGGTATGTATTGTTTGATGATGTAGGTTTGACGCTTTGCATTGAAGGAGAGAAACACGGTGATGTGAATCAATTACATTGGCGAGCACATGATCCAATCATTAAAGATAAGTTTACTTTTCTATTCCCGTGATTGTTTCCATGGCACAAATTATTTTTTATTATAGTAACATGTTCCACAAGCCAATTTTGTTGGTCTTTGGCAAAAACTGAGTAAAACAAAACGAATATGTTCTGAATATTCCTTAACCTCAAGTATATAATCTTCTTCATTAGTAATCCTTTGATAGTTTCTTAGTTAAAATTACTTCTTTTAATGAATCAAAATTTTGAAAAATAATAAATATTTGAGTGATGTTTTCATTATTATTAATGCTGACTTTAATTTATTGATGTCTACATTTATTTCTAACTTTTTTTTTAATTTCACCTTTCCATTCGTCTTATTAAGAGTTAGAATTTTACTGATAATTCTTTAAATTGAGATTAAACATTTTTTTAAGTTTGGAAAAAAATATGTATTTGTTTGGATTTGAGAATTTTTCACAATAATTAAAAAATAATGTTTGTAATATTAGTATTTATTGAATTGTAAACTAAACAGGTCACATTTGTAACATAAATAAAAATAATTTCATCATCATTATTATTGTTTTAGCAAAAAACGACAACGATACATTAATTAACTTAATAGCAGTGTGTTCTTTTAATAGTGAGTGTGTAATTGATTTTTTGTTTAGTGAATGTGTAATTGATTAACTTAAAGAAACCAATAAAGAAGCAATTATCAATTCTTCCACCAATCAAATCAAGTGTTTTTCCTAATCATTTCATATAATTTCATGTTTTCGAATTTAGCAATATCTTCCTACTCTAACAATATATTTGAATATTTGATTGCACACTTCAATATTTAAGCATAAACGGAATAAAACATTAAAGTAGTGTTTTCACTATTTAAATTTATATACTTTATAATAAAATACATAAAATTTTATTTTGCAGGTTGAAATAAACAAAATACATTAGCAAATATTTAACACCCTTGAAGAGGTGTAATAAATCATCAGTAAAATCTTGTGAAAAGTTAATAAAAATTAAAAATTAAAAATTAAAAATAAAAGAATAAAAAATTAAATAAATCAAAGTATCGCCAAATTCAAATCAACATTCATTACAATTAAAACATTGTTCATATTTATTACTTTATTTAAGATGTTTAATCTATGCACATGGTGCATCCATTACCAATCCGAAATATATATATGTATATATATATATATATATTAAAGATTCCTGTTTTATTCTAAAATATGATTTCATACTAAAATGATCTAATAATCTATCATTATGAATTTGCTTCCTTTAATTTATGATCAATGAGCCATAATTGCTCACTTTTCATCACTCTGATAGCTATGATCCGTATCATCATAAAAGCCATGTGATATCTGACAGGCTATCAAGGAAAATTCATACCAAGAATATTTCATAAAACTATAACATAAACTAAGCTTTATACATACCTGTGAAATAATACAACTCAAAATCTTACAAATAAAAAACCGAAATTTATCTTACCAAATCAAATTACAAGAAGCTTAGTATTCATTCATATTTACCAAAGTTGCATGATGGCATGATTGGTGATGAACTATAGTAACAGTGTTATGGCACTACAGAGGAATGAAAATATATTTGTTTATGAAATTTAGTAGCATAATGGGCAATGGGAATGGTAGCTATATGGCACATGGTTTTGTGATGATAAGCTGTATGAGTTATATATCCTAATCCATATCTAATAATGCCATCACATGCACGTTTTGACAAAACTCTTTTGAATCCATAACACTTCTCCTTTTCTTAATTCCTGTTATCTAAACTGCACTCAAACCACATGATTTGTATGAAAAACTAAGACCAACTACCTCAAGTTTTCGTTATGCATGCATTTGCCTTTCTGCATAGACTTGTGACTGCATTAATTGCAGTTGCTTCTTTGTTTTATTTAGTTTAGAAGAAACGTACACACAAAGAGTAAAGTATTGTCACTAAAACAATATCACAAAAATATTCAAATCTGGATCACATGCATTATTATGACAAACTCAATCACACAAAGTCACCAATTCATATCCAAATCATATGAATATAGAAACCTTTCCGTAGGATACCTTACTTGTACTTATGCAATCAACCAATCATTCACACATAAACAAAATATCAACTAATTTTGTTTTCTTTCTTAAGTCAATTTACTATAGCAGTGAAAGAAGTCAATATCTATGTATAATATAAGCAACCTTGTATTTTCCAACTTTTTAATCCTTCTAGTTATACTTTATCATATTCCAACCACCCATAAAACCCAATTTTTTTTTCTTTGTCAAATTAATGTGCCACGTGACATTCTGCACTTGCCATAAAGCAAATCACACTTTTGAATTGAAGTGGATGAGTTTTTTCATTTTTGTTCACATTAATTTATCCTCCTTCTAAGACAATAGAGTGGAACACTAAATATGAAGAAAACCCCTATCAACACAATTAACTATTTGATTTGACATGTAATTACAAGTTAAGTTTATAAATGTTTTATGGTTCAAATCCATTAAATCACACAATTAGATTATTGTGTTTTGGTTTAAACCCTTTAATCCTAAAACTCCATTGTAGGGATGAATATAGCACTAACTTTTCTTCTTTAATAATTGTTTGGGCCATGAATGGAAGCAGCATTTAATTCTGAGCCTGGTTGTTCATCACCCAATTGGAATCTTGCTGCATTGGTGAATTCTGATGAAAAAGTTTCCCACCCAAAAACTACAGAAAGGTTAGTTTGGCCCAATTTGTGGAAGCATATCTGACTCTTGGATTAGGTCAATGAAATAAGGGGCAGAGATTTCACACACAACAAGTAGGCCCCACTTAGAGAACCATCAAAAGTAAACACTGCCCACATGGCCTAACATGCCTTCTCATCTATGCATCTCAACACATTCACGGATGGTACGGTCCTCCCATGTGTCCTCTCTTTAGGCCCTACTGTCCTAAACCCCTTTCAAATTACTCTTGCTAAACCCTTTTCTTCACTGGTTTTATGACTCACATTTCATGTTAAATTTATCATCTTTTCTTTTTTTTAATAACAACAGATGCTAAGAAAATCAGCTAGATTCCATTTTATGACATTTCTTTTCCCTGCGCAGTTCACGCCTATGCATGTGTTCTGGTCAGATCATTTAGTGTGCATCATTTTTCTTTTCTTCCTTTGTGAAAAAAATTATGATTGTCACAATGAATTTCCCTTCTATCTCTTCTCATCCCATCACTTTGCTAGATAAGGTAAGGTGCATAGTATTTCGCGTACCCCTCATGGATCATGGCACAGAAATTAATAAATGCACAGTTTTCATTTCACAAAGTTTGAAGCCCAAGATTTGAACAAGATTTGCAATTGTAAATTGCAATTTGTAGAGCATATTTCTCCTTTAGAGGAAAAGACACATAGAAAATTATGTAAATGGTATAATTGCAGGAGGAAGTAAAGTCACAAGAGGGAAATTGAACAGGAAAGTTGGTAGGTTAGTGATATATAAAATACATGGATATTGTTAAGGGAATGAGTCGTCATAAATATATGTTAATATATGCAATGTGTAGAGAGTAGAAACCTACTTAAACGGCCATAGTGATTTCAGATTGCAGATGAAAGTGATCATGAGATGAAGGTCACTGAAGTGGGGTCTGCATGCTGTAACTACTGAAGTACCTTATTGCATATGAAGTAAATAACCGACAAAGATTTCATCTACACAAATGTATGTGTCGGCGCAGAGTTAATTGGTGATTAAACTTTGAAACAACATTCTAAAACACTTAATACCCTAAAGTTTACAAGACATAGCTCTAATGCAACATGACAAATTGAGTAACTTTCACTTAATATTAAACAACTAAGGATTATAGAGAATTAGGGAGCTTACTTAAATAGTTAGCAGAATACTGAAATAGTTAGCAGAATAATACTGATGAAGTGTGGCATTAAGTTATTGATTACCTTAAGTCATGGGAATCTTATTATGTGCCAAATTTATTTATTTTTTTTATAGATATGAGGCACGGTTTTCCAGTTTGTTCCCTATATATACTGTAAAATGTCCTTACATTTCCTCACAAGCACACTATTCCTTTATCCTCCTTGCTTTTCAGTACTAGTACTCCTCTAGAGTTTTTGATTCTGATTGCAGATCAAGCAGTTATGGAGATTCCACTTCCACTCTCATTTATGTTACTCTTTCTACTGCTTGTACCTTCCTCAATTTGTTCTTCCCCACTTCAAGATCCTGAACTAGTAGTCGAAGAAGTACAAAAGTAGGAAACAGAATTTTTCTCATCATCAACATCTTTTAAGATGCTTACATGTACTTGCATGTTTCAGCATTATAAGGGTAAGCAAACTTATGTTATGTTGTTTTTACTGCAGGAGCATTAATGCCTCAAGGAGGAACTTAGCATTTCTCTCTTGTGCAACGGGGAACCCCATTGATGATTGTTGGAGGTGTGATCCCAATTGGGAGAAAAACCGAAAGAAATTAGCAGAGTGTTCCATTGGGTTTGGCAAGCATGCAATTGGAGGGATGGATGGCAAAATATATGTGGTGACTGACCCTGGTGATCACCCTGTGAATCCCAAGCCAGGAACACTCAGATATGGTGTGATCCAAGAGGAACCACTGTGGATCATTTTCAAGCGTGACATGGTGATCAAGCTGAAGCAAGAGCTGATGATGAACTCTTTCAAGACCATTGATGGTAGAGGAGCAAGTGTGCACATTGCTGGTGGCCCTTGCATTACTATACAGTATGTGACCAACATCATCATTCATGGAATCAACATCCATGACTGCAAGCAAGGAGGGAATGCCTATGTGAGGGACTCTCCTACACACTATGGTTGGAGGACTCTCTCAGATGGTGATGGCATCTCCATCTTTGGTGGAAGCCATGTTTGGGTGGATCACTGTTCTCTCTCCAATTGCCGTGATGGCCTAATTGATGCCATCCGTGGCTCCACTGCCATTACCCTATCCAACAATTACCTGACCCACCATAACAAGGTCATGCTTTTAGGCCACAGTGACACTTTCACTAGGGACAAGACCATGCAAGTCACCATTGCCTTTAACCATTTTGGAGAAGGGCTAGTTCAGAGAATGCCCAGGTGAGAAAGATTTTTACTTGGTTCACATAATTCTTTTTTTAGGGTAGCTAATTGGCTATACTTATATTATATCCAAGGTTTTGTGTAATAGTGACCACAATTTAAAACCTTTTTGATCTTTAACCATTTTAACTAGCATGATTTTGGACTGTTTAATGTGAAATTACAATTACATTTTTACATCTGCAGATGTAGGCATGGATACTTCCATGTGGTGAACAATGATTACACCCAATGGCAAATGTATGCCATAGGAGGAAGTGCTGCTCCAACTATCAATAGCCAAGGGAATAGATTCCTTGCTCCCAATGACCATACCTTCAAAGAGGTTAGTTAGTTGGAGAAGACTAAGATTTTCTTTATAAAGTAACATCTAAATTACTAAAGTCACATCCACTTTGTGGATTGGTCATAATTGGTTTTAGAATTTAGGTAGATAGATATCATCATTATTGCAGTTGGTGGTAGTTAAGAATAATGAAAAATGAAAACTAATTTCAGGTGACAAAGAGGGAGGATACAGCACAGAGCACTTGGAAGAATTGGAATTGGAGGTCAACGGGAGATTTGATGTTAAACGGTGCGTTCTTCACGGCATCAGGAGCAGGAGCATCTTCAAGCTATGCAAGAGCATCTAGTTTGGCAGCAAAACCATCTTCACTTGTCAGTTCCATAACAGCATCAGCTGGATCACTCAGATGTAGAAAGGGTTCACGTTGCTGAGTTCAACCATTCACCGACACAACCCTATATTATATCATACTACTATACTATATTACACAGTAATAAAAGGCAACAAATTATGCATGCCAACTGTATCTACTTCTGGGAAAAAAGTGGTTCAACTTTGTGTATGTATATGTAACTTTTTAGACATTTTTTTTGTAACGACAACCTTAGCTTGTGTTCACAACACAAACCATTCACTTTGTGGTTTCATACGTTACCTAACACAAGCTATAGAGTTGCTATAATTGAATGTTCAATGAAAGACCAGAATGGAGAAAAGCAGTAGCTCATTGAAATGCCTATATGTTCTGTTCATACTGTATACATATACATCTTTAATACATCTTGGTATACTGAATACAAGAAAAGTTTCTATTTTTGGTTATTGAACAAGATCTTGAAAAGAACTTTGAATGGATGAATGTTGATGTGGTTAATTAGTGCATGTTAGAAAGATCTGACAGTATGATATAATGGAGGATAGCCCTGATCACATGGTGTGGAAAGAAAACAGATTTATGAATCGACATTGGTAATTGGAATCACGTAGTTTGAAATTTGGGACCATTATCTGGGACAAGCATCTTTAATGGCTTGTGTGTGCATTGATGAATGAGACACACAGTGTCTTTGCTTAGATCGATTGATGGTTTTTTCTCTGACATGCAAGGAAGAGAGTTTCAAACGCAACAAATAATTTTTATGGCACCAAATTATCACATACAAAGTGACAATAGTTCAAGTTTAATATATATATATATATGACTCCGACAAGATACTGGTGGTGCTATAAATGTCACCGCCAAACAGTTATTTTCAGAATCGGCATTGTACAATGGAAGATTTGGCATCTAAGTAAAAAATTTGTCACATTTTGTATATATATTTAAGTATGGTAGTATGATAAGTTTCACAATCTTATCTCGTATAAATTCTGATATTATATTAAGACGTGGATTTTAAATTTATTTTAATCTTATAAAATTTGTAAGACAAAATTTGTATTTAATTATAATTTATTAAAAAATATTATTTTTAGTCTATATGAAATTTTTGTATTCAAATTTAGCAAGATTATTGTTACATTTTTTTATATAAAGAATTTAGCAAATGGTTGTAAGGAGTCACATTTGATTCAGTTCTTAGGATGAGAAACTAAGAACTAGATGCAACATGTTCTCACCCTACCCTCTATGACCCTGCTATCACTTTTTTTGGGCCCAACTCCTTGGGTACTTGCTTTTTTTTGGGGCCTTTCCACCTTCCACAGCCTACATGTAGGTCCAAAATTATTATAAACCTATCCCTACCAGGGGCCCACAATCTAAACTCTAAGTACAATAATTTGCTCACATGAACAAATGAGGAGTTTCAGACACAATGTCTTGGCTGTGCACAAAAAATAGAGTAGAGTATGATTACTTAGTTTTCCCTTTTATATTTCATTCATCTGCTGCAAAATATTGACATAATTACATAATTTAACTTTTTGCTGAATTAAATAAGTATTAGATTGTGTTAATATAAAATTATCTCACTTTATTTTAATCTAAGAATTTGCAAATATTATATGTTAAATGAGATAGCTTACTCTGTAACTAGTGTTTTAATTTTGAATACCGAATTCATTTTAATAAATACAAAAGTGAATGTATGAACAAACTATTAAAGTTTTCTTTTTTATATCTGCCGGATGCTAGGAATAAAGAATCTCTCAAGTCTAATACCCTGGCTTTTCATGGTTTTTAAAGAATGAGTTTGAACCTTATACAAATATTTATAACAACTTTTCATAAGTAAGTTTAGAGAATAATGTTTCCTTCAAAACTATGTTTTTAGACATTTTTAATTATTGGGACAAACAAACAAATCAGACGGCAGTTTAATTACCCCAAAAACTTAAAAAAAGAAAAGAAAAGAGTGTGTTTAATTTCTTATTTTTTATTAAGTTAATTGATCCTCTCTTAGCATTACATCAGTTTAAAGTTTTTTTATACGAATTAAAGAGATTATTTATAATATCGGTTTGATGTAAAAATGTTTTTTTTTCTAAATGTTACATGTGGTCTATGAAAAAAAAAAACAAAAACTATGAATCATGCAACACTTTGATCACAATCCGAGGATTGCATTGGTATATTCTATGAATTCTTGTACACATAAAATAAAACTCATGGGTTTGTATAGGGACGTTTCGCTTAGAACGAAGGGCACATCCAAATAGTAAAATTGTTTAGCAGAGGAATCTTACACAACAGCAACATCTAACTTTTCTTGGATCAATATTATTAATATTCATCAAAATAAAATGATAGGATGCATATCCATGCTATCGGTGAGAGTGAAAATGTGAAATGGATCAATCATCAATAAAAAAACAAAATTGTACCTCATTCAACTACCAATACTACATGCAGCATAATTGATGGATGATAGACAAAGAAAGTGTCACATTTTGATGCTGTCAACTCCAAGGGCACCTCTTAGCTGCTAATACAGACACATCATGTCACCAATTTCAGTGTAATGGAATTTGTTTTTTTTTCTTATCATTAATTAGTATAATTTGCTAATTGAAATAATTTTCTATAGACTCTATAACAGTGTGTAAATTGACCTTGGAATATATAATCTACAAATTATGGTTTAATCAGGAATTCATTATCATTCTCTCTACTTATATATAAACAACTTTTCCATCACTTTTATATAGGAACTAACAACTGTACAAATTCTCACTTTATTGATGTTCCTTCTGTTCTTCTTCCCTGCACAGGAAGTTCAAGACAAATTATGGCATTTTCATTCACATTTATGTTCCACCTTTTGCTTCTTGCCCCATCTGTGATTTATGTTTCTCCTTCTCCTGTTCAAGATCCTGAATTAGTTGTCCAGGAAGTGGAAAAGTATGTTATACCATACTTTTTTTGCAATATGTTACACTCTTGCCAAAGATCGACACACACATTTTGCATTACCAAACACTACATTTGGAGATAATAATCCTTGTTCTAAACTTCGATATCATGTTTAAAAATAACTATTCATCATGTATGATTATAAATTAAGTTCTTGAATTTGTTTTTTCAGTTCACTTTAGTGGTGCTGTGGTTCATAATTCTCGTAAACTAATTATGTATATTATTTCTGAAGTTTGGTTTTATTCTATGAATGGAATCTTTAATTCACTTAGTCAAGACTTTGTGGTGGTTATTATTGTTGGTGTACTATATCTCTATTTGAAACACTTTTCTCTCCTTATATGTATTTTTCATCATGCACTTCCATTAAGAATACTCTAGAATATTCCCCGCATGTTTTTTTTTGTGATGAAGCATGTCACAGTGACCACAACTTGTTGTCGACAGTAGTAGCACTTCGAACAGAACAAACATAAAACGTTAGTGACCACAACCTTTTATGATGAAACATTTGGTAGCTACCTTAACACGTTTCGTTTTTTTTATTCTCATTAATATTAAGGTTTCTTCTCTTCAAGGTTAATTATACACATGCATGCATGTACTTTGATGTTTAAGCATGAGACTGAAGAAAGAGCATGGCTTTTTACTGTAGGAGCATTAATGGGTCAAGGAGAAAGTTGGGGTATCTTTCTTGTGGGACGGGGAACCCCATTGATGATTGTTGGAGGTGCGACCCCAACTGGGAAAGGAACCGCAAGCGTTTAGCTAGTTGTGCAATTGGGTTCGGCAAGAATGCCATTGGTGGAAAAGATGGCAAACTATATGTGGTCACTGACCCCACTGATAACCCTATGAACCCTAAACCAGGTACATTGAGACATGCTGTTATCCAAGAAGAGCCTTTGTGGATCATTTTCAAGCATGACATGCTGATCAAGCTACACATGGATCTCCTTGTTAATTCTTACAAAACCATTGATGGAAGAGGAGCAACTATCCACATTGCTGGAGGGCCTTGCATTAAAGTGCACAAGAAGAGGAATATCATAATTCATGGAATACATATTCATGATTGCAAACGGGGTGGCAGTGGATATGTGAGTGATTCTCCTAACCATCGCACTTGGAGTGCAAGATCGGACGGTGATGGGATAACGATCTTTGGTGGGAGTGATGTTTGGGTGGACCATTGCTCCTTGTCAAACTGTTTTGATGGCCTGATTGATGTTGTTCATGGGTCAACGGGCATCACCATTTCCAACAATTACATGACACACCATAACAAAGTCATGCTCTTGGGCCACAGTGATTCCTATAAAGATGACAAGAATATGCAAGTCACCATAGCCTTCAACCATTTTGGAGAAGGGCTTGGAGGGAGAATGCCTAGGTAAGTTGTTCCATACCAAGAGATCATATATGTAAGGACTGTATAGTTTGTGTCCTGATTTCCTACCCAAATTTGCAGATGCAGGTTTGGATACTTTCATGTGGTGAACAACGATTACACACATTGGCAACATTACGCAATAGGAGGGAGTTCATCCCCAACAATTTTCAGCCAGGGCAATAGATTTCTTGCTCCAAATGATGAAGACCATAAAGAGGTGAGAGTTACATTTTGTGAAGTCCTTAGTTTGCCTATCTCAATTTCTAAGGAGAAGCCTATACTTGTATATGTGTTGAATAAATTTACTTAATGCGAATTGATTTTAAGTATCATTGTCATAAATTGAAACGGAGAATGGATGGTTTCAGGTGACGAAACATTTTAAATCATCAGAAAGAGAGTGGAGGAAATGGAATTGGAGGTCTGAAGGAGATCTAATGTTGAATGGGGCCTTCTTCACAGGGTCGGGGGCAGGAGCAACAGCTAGATATGATAAAGCGTCAAGCATGGCAGCAAGACCACCTCTGCTTGTGCCTTCAATCACAGCGAGGGCTGGTGCGCTTAGATGCAAAAATGGCCACCCATGCGGCTAGACTATTAATTGAAAAAACGCTACAATTTTAAGGCAGGACATTCATTCCCATAAAGGGGCAATATATGATTGAACCGTGCTGTGGATCAAGTAATATAACATGATAGAGTATTAGAGAGATGAATTGCCGTCTAAGTTAATGAATCTGCAGTATATTGATTCCTGTTTACATGTTTCTAGTACGTTTTTCATGTTGCTCAAAACACTGTAACAAAATTGATTCGCATCAACGACATGGTATCGACGACAGATGCCGAAGCACTCGTTAGCTACCACAATGCATATCACATTCACACCGCCAACTAAGAATGCACAAATATTGGATTGAAAACAGTTAAACCGAGATGCGATAAATTTAACTGTTTCTAACTTCTCATTAATTTCTAGAGTTCCAATTAATTTTTTCAAGAATTTGTTCAAGGTCCATTACTCCAATAAAATCTAAGACTTCAAAGGTCTAAACACTTTCGCCTAGACTACATTCACCCATAGAACCATTTAGGGCACAAAATAAGACTGAGATAACAAAATTTAACTCGGCCTACAAACAACGGTTAAAATGTCTATAAACAAAAACAACTAATCCATAATGTTTTAAAGATCAAAGATAACAATTGCATCAAAAAACAAAAAACAGCCGCCCAACTCCGATACAAACCGGGCCAAAATCTTACATTTCAAGTGAACGAACATACGGACTGTGACTACAATCAAACAGATCGGACAAAATACTATAAGCAAAATTCAGAATCTTGATGTAGAACGTGACTGACTTCAAAAATATCAGTAATCAGATGGGGAAATGACATCATCAATTTTCAATATCATCTTGACAACTTGAGTAGCGAGTAAGATCTGTTGTTGCTTTCCGATCAAAGTTTCGAAGACATTTTGCTCACGCATGTCATTAGTGCCAACATCATTACAATCAATGCCAAAGTGAGGGTTATTATCCTGAAGGTAGAATCAAGGTCAGCGCCATGATACACATAAAAGTATATCAACACCAGGTACAGATGTTTAACATAGTCAAAAACAATCATCATGTTCAATCCATTACCTTTATTTGCTGAGACTTAACAGCGGATAATGTTTCAATTGGTTGGAGTCCACTATTTTCAGCGAGGGCCATTGGGATGGCCTCCAAAGCATCCCCAAATGCTCTAATAGCATACTGCACGTAAAGAAAATACTCAGTCATAATGCTTGGGGAATACCTAAAAATTTGTTTGTTTAAGCAAAAACATCATTGACAACAACTCTGCATCACCGCTATACACTATCAGTGATAACAAAATTATTTTTAATAGCTTCTTTAAACAGGTCCGATAATTCGATTCACTGAAAATATAAAAACTATTTATGCTGACAAATAATAAAAAGTAAACCCAAATGAGTTTAATGATATCCATACCTGTTCAACTCCAGGGTATCTATCGGCAGCAGCCTCCACGGCTACAGAGCAGGAAATCTCAGCTGAACCACCACCATATACAATAGAATTGTTTCGGATAAGATTCCTAGCCACGCACAAGGCATCATGAATGCTGCGCTTTGTCTCCTCTATGATCATTTTGTTACCTGCCCAAACGAAGATAAATGCTTTCATATTATCAAGCTTGAATAGACAATTATCAGTCTTCAAATGTCTACTTTAGAAAGGTCCAGAAAAAATTCATAACTTAATAATTGCAAAGCCAAATAATAGAGGTAATATTCAGGGCTACGTTTTGGATTGATGAAAGGTGAAATGGAGAGAATGGAATGTAACAGACTTGAGATGCATCATTTGTATTGAAAAGTGAAGGGAAGAGAAATGTAAGTAACGAAACCTATTTCTTACCCCTGAAATGGGAGGGTATGTATGGGATGGAGCCCATATTTGATTTCTTATTTTAATTATACTATTATATAGTCATTGTGCAAGAGTAATCACCAATACCATCTCCAGCAACTCCACACCTATTCTCACACTTGGTCAGTCGAATCCATTCTCACAACATATACCCTTCCTCCTAGCCCCTCTATTGCTACTGGCTCATGGTTCACATCCCAACCAATTTACTTTCTAAAACAATCGTAGAAGTTTACACAAGCTTTGGCATGTTTGAGAAATGTTAGTAAAGTGTTTGATGAACATTCTGCTGGAAACACTGTCAGTTATACCTTGTTCCTGAGTAAGGGAGGGGCATTTATACAATGCCGTGGGATTGTACTAAAGGGCCCAATTTATTTTATATAAAATATATCAACCCAGTATTTTATCAATATAACAAACCAGTCACAAATGAAACAAATAAATAAAAGACAACTATTCAAAAGTGACATTTTAAGAATGAAATTGACGCCGGGACGTCAGAAATGTATTGAAAAGTAGACAGATAAGTATAACAAATGAAGATTAAAAATAATACTTTAGTATTTCAAAATAAGGAAAACAGTGATAAAAGATAATTATTTATTCTGCTTTGTTCAGTATCCAACTAAAGGAATGAAAATTATGTTCCATTACATCATTAACGTATCTAACCAATGGAATCGGTATTTTATTCGATTATGTAATTTATATTCCATTCCATCCATCTCCCTCCATCAATATAAACAGAGTCTTAAAAGTTCATAACTCACACCCCAGAGCAATAAAGAGATAAATACAGCATTAAACACGCCACAGTTAAAAATTATCTTTCTCCGAAAGGGAATTATATAAAGTTCAAAGAAAACCAGTAAAATGAAGGAATCGAAACAGTATGGCTTTACCTCCACGGATGAATATTGTTACAGCCCTTGAGTTTGCACAATGTTCAATGTACAGCATTCGGTCTTTTGTTGTACCAAAAGACTTTTCACGAACCATGCCAGCCTTAAAAAAATTTAAACAAATTAATGTAAGCTATGTTTGTTGTCAAATGGACAAACGAACGAAGTATGAGAATCGTAAGCGCACAGTATGTCACCCCCAACAAAGCAAGAATTTTACCACAGCTAGATGTTCTAAATTACTAACTTCCACCAATGCATTTAGTTTCAAAATGTCAAAAACTGCAAAAAATATTTCTTGTAAACCCCTTAAAAGAAATAAAAAGCAAGATTATACCTTTCCCAACTTTTCTGCAGATAACTCCTGGAACCTGGGAACAATTCTTCCACCTGTATTCACAAATAGAACATTGTTTTGTTCAAAAAGCAAATAAGAAGACGAGAACATCTACAGAGCCATAAGATAAAAAGTTGTGCAAAGAAACTACAAACTTCCCAGGCATACATAGTTAAATTAAAACATACCAGTCGCTATAGCGATCAATTCCAACTCTACACCACCAACCCATCTGACAGCTGGCAAGTTCCTGTGCATTAAGAGGTGATTTGCTTCATCGTCAAAACCCCATTGGCAGATGACAAGGGTTGCACCCACATCCTGCAAACCAATATGTCAGTTCCAATACATTCAAACACAGTGTACTTTCTAGGAAGACAAAGGATACCGTGGGATTATGATAATAAGGCTAATTCGAATTTAAATCCCAAAAGACTTACACAAGGGAATGGATTCTAACCAGTCTCATTTTCACTAGATTAGATCTCAACCCATCTAAATAGTTTATCAATACAAAATATGTTTTAAGTATAAAATGCTAGTTTAACAAAATGAATGGTGGAGATAAACACACACGACCTTTTTTCCCACATGAGAGGATCCTTGCCCCTAAACCACCAGGTTAAACCAGGGAAACATGGCATTTCAATTAGAAGGTTAAAAAAAGTGAAGAGAAATCCCACCTTGCATTTTTGAACCATGTCATCAAAATACTTCTGTTCCTGCAACCTCAACGTCTGGAACTTCTCCACTGTATCAATATCAACCTTATGCTTAGTCTTTGGCTTGGGAGGCTCAAATGGGCAGGTCAGGATAGCAATTTTAGCATCCTCGATTTGCTTAGGCATTTGAGGATGGCTCATATCCTTATCAACAACTATCCCATAGATCAACTCAGTGTCCTCCAATTTACCCCCAACTTTCCCTTCCACCTTAATCAGATCCAAATTAACATCCTTCCTCTCCAGATCAGCAACAGCAAGAACAGCCTTAACAGCGATCTCAGCCAGGCTGCGCTTGCACCGGTTAACACTACAACATTAAAACATACAACAAACCCATCACAATAAGAACGTAAGCAATGCAAGTAAAGGCAGAACAATCAACCACCAATTATAGCAAAAATTTCAGTTACATCTTGGAGGAGAGTGTGGTCATGCAGGTTTGAATGAGAGGCTCCAAATTGGACTCGCCGAACTCGAACTTGTTGGCCACGCGCTCGAGATGCTCAACCGAGATTCTAGACGCCATTTCGTAACCCTCGGCGATCCTGATGGGGTGAATTCCCCGCTCCAGGAGGCGCTCCGCCTTCTCGAGAAGCGCGCCGGCCATGACGACGACGCCGGTGGTTCCGTCGCCGATTTCGTAGTCCTGGCTCCTCGAAAGCTCCACCATGAGCTTCGCGATTTGGTTGTCCACGTCCATCTGCTCGAGGATGGTGGCGCCGTCGTTGGCTGCAAAACGAAAAAGAGTGAGTGCAGGAAATGGCGCACGTGTTGTGGCACGTGCAAGGAAATTAGTAGAACTTACTGATGGTGACGTCGCCGTCGGGGCTCTGGAGCATCTTGTCCATGCCTTTGGGGCCGAGGGAGGTGCGGAGGATCCGGGCGACGGCTTTGCCGGCGGAGATGTTGGATTTCTGAGCATCCAAACCTCGGAGTCGGCTCTTCTGCTCCTGCCCCTTGAGGATTATGAACGGCCTTCCGAACTCGTCGAAAGCCAACGCCATTTCGATGGATCGATCTCTTCCTTCTCTGTAACACAGAAGGAACAATCGCGAAGAAGAAGAAAGGAAGAAGAAGAAGAAAGAGCAAAAACACTCTTAAGCCCTAACCCCAACCTTCTATATGCTTCTTCCTTCCCACCTTTTTCTGATATTTCAATTACCGAATCACAACCCGATTCGTACAAAGGCCTTAGGCTTAGGCATTTGGTCTGGGCTGTGCAACCCAAGCCCATTTCTCACGTATCCATTGCCAATTGATTCCTGCACCCCCATGTTTGGTTGAAGTATGCATGAAGTTACCGGTTTAAAAATTAGTTATGGATAAACCTTTATATTCAGCATTTTTAGGAAAAACATGTTTTTATAAGTTAAAATTAATTATGGATAAATTAATTTATAAAAATTTTTAAATATAACTTCTCTAGATTTTTACTTTTAACTTATATATAAGTTCTGTTAAAAAAAACTTATATATAAGTTAAATTTAATTTATTACAAAAATTCAATTTTTTTATCTAATGTCATTTCGGAAAATTTCGTTAAACAGATAATAATTTTTAATAATTTTCGAACTCTAAACTTTATTGATTGTGGCATTAAATGATTACTTTGTTGTATTTTGTCCAACATCACTTTGTTGAGATGTTTACGGATATTATATAAACTCGCCGAATTTGTTTTAACGCATACAACGAGTCAGAAAAAAAAAAGTTAACGGGTAAAAAAATCTCACATAAAAAATACTTTATAGAATAAAAATATCCACAAAGTCCTATAAATTATATAAGCAAATTATTCCAACATTTTACTATTCACAGTATCATATATATTTTTTTTTTACAATTCTACAAAGAGCATTGGTACTGTTTTTAAATATTCATTTAATATTTAATCATTTAAAAAAACAATAATGTGGAATGAAGCTCTCAGAAATTAGTATCCTTATCCAAAATATAATTTATCATAAATTTATATATACTTAATGATTAAATAATGCTATTTTTGTATTGAGCTTATCAAAGAATGAGTTTATCTATATTTTTTATTGTATTTATTAAGTTGTGTACAAATATTTTTAAGTATATTATAGAATTATGATAACGTGGTACTAAATTAACTATGAATGTAAATATATTTTATTTAAAGTAATAATTTGATTAAAAAAATATTTAATAAGTTTACAATATATTTTTTACCACGAGTTCTTGGATTTTTAATGTTTTACAAAAAAAAATTATATTGGTTTACCCACATTTTTTAAACATCACATCTAACTATCTTTTAAGTCAACACTTTATATGTTTTACTCATAAAAAAATTGATTACAGATAAATAAATAAATTACTTCTAATTATGAAAATACAAAAGCTACTCCGAAATATTCTTTCTTAATCCCCATCTAAGATTGAAAGTTTGAGAATTCTTATTGTTATTTTATAATTACAAAACAACTGTACTGTTTTAAGGAAGATAATTTTTAAAAAGATTACACCTATATGATTTTCTCATAAATAGATAAGTTCATAAAATACAGTATATACAAGTTTTACACATTTCCATTAAAATAAAGTTTACATTAAGTTTAAAACAATTAACAATATCAATTTTATATACTTTGAAAGATGCCATTATTATGCGATCTTTGTAAGATATATAATGCAACCTTTAAAATATTTAACACAACCATATACTATATTTGTATTATTCGTGTTATAAGAGTAATTATATGGAAAGTCAATTTTCCTTCTGAGGCTTCCAACTATAAAGTCATAAATAATGCAAATTTACATATGAATTTCTATCAATCATATTTTTATTTTGACGTTGTTCACGCATCTAATTAATTTTAGGATCAAAATATTCCTTAATATATACTATATATATATATATATATATATATATATATATATATATATATAT
>Ga0209489_103151_pt1 | contig 32541 bp, 14 predicted proteins | sample SiratrowhiteBW_FD_187527 | JGI IMG/M metagenome (GOLD analysis project Ga0209489, IMG submission 187527) | Root nodule microbial communities of legume samples collected from California, USA - Siratro white BW (SPAdes) (version 2) | ecosystem: Host-associated > Plants > Roots > Nodule | place...
ATTTAAATATTTTATAAAACAAAGATTTAATGCAAGTATAACCGCCAAAAAAAAAGACTTAAGATTTAAGTGATTAATTATTTCCTACAAATAAACAAAGAACCATATTATAAAAAAAATATTAAAATGAACTATGAAACAAGATATAAATTTATAAATATAATATATGATATTAATAAAATGATAAATAAAAATATTTAGTCTTATCCAACCCACTACAACAATAAAAAATTAAAAAAAAATAATACTGAGTTGAACTTTGACATTTAGAGAATGCAATCTATGCATAGCAAGAGGTTTAAATGTTGAAGTCACCCCCACACATTTTCACAAGGGGCTACAAACCGGCCCTCGTGATTAGCTCCGTTCTATGATCCATGTGTACATGTGTTTAGATGCAACAACGTTTTACAAAACTTAAAATCTCCGAAACTCATAACTATGTATTCAGATTTAATTCTGGTTTTCACCACACAATTCTTAATCTCAAAGTACAAATTTTCACCTATGCAGCAAGAAAAACTGTAGTTGAAAGTGGAGAAAGAAAGTATCACAATGGTTATGTTATTGGTATTATTGTTTTGTATCAAATGATGAACGAATGCTAATAATCAGAGCTGATTATAGGCACACACGTAAATGGATAGATACAGCTATAAGGCATGATTATCTCATGCTTAATAAACGAAAAGAGCATACCAGATCTAGGTTGATAGAAAAAGACATCACTTGGGCTACAAAGCTAGGCAAGTTAAGAGGCAAAGCATTAGAGGAAAGACTTGAAATTATAAGTTAGTTGCATTAGGTATGAGATCCTATATAAGAACTTGAACTCAACTTCTCAAGGTTACAGAAGCTAAGTCTTCAATTGTCAATGAGTATAGTTAATTTGGTAAGATATTTTTCCGTTAAGAAGTGGGTAGTGGATAGCTGTCAGAGTCATGCATCAAAATTTGACAAGGCAAAGAGTTAGGCCAACCTTGTCCAACCAAATCAATGACCCTAAACAATTGACCTAAACACTGTAGTTAGTTCCCCTCCAAGGTGAGTTTACTAGGTAAAATGACAGTGTAGTTGTTGTCTCTTTGCACTTCCACTAATAAAATGTAAATGATCAGAAAATTTGAGGATAGAAATACCGGAAAGAATAAACAATAATAAAAACTGAGCGTTTATATCAGAAATTGACACCACCTAAGATATTAGGCTAGTGGATTTTTTTCTTATATATATACATGTTACTCAACTTTTTATTTTTATCAATATGGAATTAGACTGACACTTGAATACTTAACAGAAAAGTGATTAGCAGAAGTGTAGTGTTAAAGTGTGTGCATGTGCAAATGGGTGATGCAATCCCGACTAGTAATAAAGGGCACGCACATACCTTGGTAGCTATGAGGAAGCATGCACGTTACCGTGGGGGGTTCAACCCCGCTAGCTTCTTTATGAAGCCATAAATAATGCTACTACAACGCATTGCACTTGTACTGTGTCACTCGATGTTTACATCACATGGGCTGTAACTTTTTCCATTACAGTGAAAACACGCACGCTATGTGCTCCTTCCAGTTAGGTAGTTACCTTTTTTGAGACACCACCCTTCATACAACATGCCACTTTATGCAAGAGGACCACTCCTCTCTTACGGCAAAGTCAGAATAATAATAAAAAGACAAAAAGTAACAATACTCATCACAACCATAGAACGTGTAAAACTTTTTACTACACTATTTTCTGCAATTTAGGATCACAGATCAGTACTCACATAGTTCTTTCTCAAACTATTTAACTCATCTGCATTATTCTTCCATCCTTAATTCTCAACCCTTTTGATTAATCAAAGATCTCACCTTTATCACATGTTGGCTGATGGGTTTGTTGAAATAAGGATGTTTATTTAAGAAGTTAGCATCTTGAGATTGATCTTTGATCACGTGCTTAAAAATAAGATTATTTGTCTCTGACAATAATGTTATATTGGTAGCAGCTCTATATAATTTTGAGTCAACATAAGTGCATGCAGCATTATAAGTTCTAGAGCTAGGATACAAGATAAAGTCACGTGCATTCCTCAAACGTGATTGTTAGTGCTAACTCCATTTAGCTGCAACTTTCCTAATTTGGAAGGAATTTCTTTGTGTTTGATGAATTTTTTTAAATTATTAATGCAGAATACTCAAGGAATTATAACTCTACAACTCCTGCATCTTATTCCTTATAGCTGCAATATATCAGAGTTTTTTTTTTTCTTTAGTATGTTCATATGCTGTTCTAATGGTCTATTAGTTCATTGTATTTTGCAGCATTTTCCCAACAAAAACAAGCACGCTTTCGCGGCTCTGTTAGCTTTCTGGAGACTCAACTTCATTTTCCTTCAAAAGAAACTTTTGTTCTGACAGCTGAAAAGGTGAAATTAGATCGATCAATAATGTGCGGTATCTAATATTGGGCAGAAGATGGAAAATGCAATTACAAATCTGAAGAAAATGAGCAACTGATGGAGTGGCTATATGCATAGCAATGATAGCATGCTTAAAATCCACAGACTTATTATACCTATACATCTACAAGCACCTAAATTTTACTAGATCTAAATAAATCTTAGTTCAACACTCATAAACTTTTATACCTGAATTGTGAATACATCTTCATATACGCAAAAGTGATGTGGATTGAGAATAGTATTGCAATAAAAGATATACCGTGTAAACAAATAACACTGTTCTTTTACATTTTGTAGTCAAAAATTGATAATGAGTTCGGACGTTTATCATCTTGTGTCCTTTTGTCCACAGTGGTTTAGCAGATAATGCATCCCTGAAAAAAGTTTATGATTATGCTAACTTTTTCATTAACCATAGAATAATCTTCTTTAAGAAATGGTCCTATTTGTACTTATAAACCAACTGCTGCTAATTTTTGTGTTAATTATCTCGTATTTGAATTCAAAATCACTGAATGATTTTTGTATTTTTCATGACTTATTCAGTGTCACTTTGCCAGCCTGGTGGTATATAGAAAAAAAGGAACTTCCAGAGCAAGGACAAACGGCTGCCACCTTCATGCAACTGACAAACACTTCCAAATTATGCTGCAGAACCGAAAGCATTGTAGAAGGACAAGAGCCATACATAGTAAAACAAATTATAATGTCAACCAATGAAAAATCATGCACGGTATGCTTTTAAGTTAGTGTAAAAGTTAACAACCAAAGTGACAAATTATGCTGGACCAGTGTGAAAACTTTACAATGTTAGCTTATATATGCATGTGTGTGTGTATATATACATATTATATACTATAATACTACTATAATATGCTTTGAAGGTTAAGCTTAAGTTATAATTGGTAGTGACATCACAATCAATGAACTAAGCATCTCATAGTTTGAAAATTAATGCTATTCAAGTTATTATATGTCAGTGGTCACAAACAGTCACAATCGCCGACATATGCCATCTACGTGCACGGACCACTTGAGTAATAAGAGTGGAGTGAAGCATCTGAAAGTTCAGTCTGATTTTATTATATTATATTGTAAAGAAAGCTGGCAGTTTGTGTTGTTAACCTTTTTATATCCTATAATTGTAACCCTTACTCTAAGTTGTATTATTATCACTGTTAAGGACACTCCATACACTACCAACATTGGCATGAAAAGATGGTAAAATAATTTGATCCTTTGGTTTTATCCCTGCTGTGTGGAAATCCTACCAAACCAAAATCACGTGTCCCTTTTGTGGATGTAGCCTTGAATTACTGCATCATCACCCTGTGCTTTATAACTCGCCATGACTTTCACATTCTTTGTCACAAATTCCGTATCCTTCTTTATCTTTCTCTCACTCTCTCTCTCTCCCCCTTTGGTAAGACTACATACTTCTGGCCAACATGGTGCAATCAAGGAAATTCAGAGGTGTGAGGCAACGCCATTGGGGCTCCTGGGTTTCTGAGATTCGTCACCCTTTATTGTACTCTCATCAAACTCATCTCATAAAGACTTTCAATTGTTTATTTCTTCCACTTCTCAACAAAAAATTTAGAAAAGTACAATCTTTTTTTCTCTTCTTTGTTTTGTTAATCGCCCTTTAGTTTTAAATTGTAGCCAATGTTATAACAATCATGGTTTTCATCAAGATCCTTGACATTGCAAGAAATTGCCTCAATTGTAGTCACTATACACGGTTGCAAAGATTTCCAGAACCTATTGTAAAACCTTTGTAGTATCTGAATTAATTAAAATCGGTGGCATTGCTACATAATAATGTGCATTGAATGTGAGAGTCTTATATACTTTGCAATTTGTGGTGTTTGATAGGAAAAGGAGGGTGTGGCTTGGCACATTTGAGACAGCTGAGGAAGCAGCAAGAGCATATGATGAAGCAGCCATTTTGATGAGTGGAAGAAACGCCAAAACAAACTTCCCAGTTGGTGAAAACCAGCTGGTGAATCACAGCTCCACCACTTCCTCTTCATCCACCACCACCACATTGTCTGAAGTTCTGAGTGCAAAACTCAGGAAGTGCTGCAAGTCCCCTTCACCTTCCCTCACTTGCCTAAGGCTTGACACTGAGAATTCCCACATAGGGGTGTGGCAGAAGAGAGCAGGCCCTCGTTCTGACTCCAACTGGATCATGATGGTTGAGTTGGAAAAGAAGAACAGCGAGGGTGATCAAGATCAAAGTCCTTCTTCTGACTCAGAAGTTCCTGTTGTTGTGGTGGATCATCATGCCCCAGAGAAGATAAAGCCTGAGGAAGGTAACGGGTTGGATGAGGAGCAGAGAATGGCCCTGCAGATGATAGAGGAACTGCTGAATAGGAATTGAGTTGGATCTTCAACATCATCATTCCAACATGCTTTTATGTTCATGTGGGCATTCAGGGAATTTTAAGTCACTGCTCTGGTCCTTTTTCACTTAGTTTATTAGTTTCTTTGTGTCCCAAATAGGAAAGGATAGTGAGAGTGGTACTACATTAATTTGGTGAGGAATGAGGATGTTAAGTTTAATGTATGTGGCTGTGAATGTTTCCACTGTGTGTGTAACTACCTACTACCTAGTTGTGTTTAAACTACTTCATCTCATTTTCCCTGTAAAAACCATTCCCTGCTTTAAATATTTTTTATAATAATATATCTTAATATGAATGAATCAAATGTTGAACACAAATTGTTTCCTTTGTTTCATTTTTAGCATGCATTCATCAATGGGAAGAAAATTTAAGTTTTTATACTCATAAATTTAGCAAAAGGTTATATTTTCTTGGTTAATGTACTCACATTTTCATACTGATGAATTTAGTTTATAATTTTAGAAAATATACTTAAATCCATTTTTTCCTCTTATGAATTTGTGACTACACAATTTTGGTTTCCAAAAAAAGTCAAGAGAAAACTGTATTTATCTTTCACAAACTTAAATGACATTTACACTTTTTTTTTTTTCTATTTTAAAATAGACATTGTTTTCTTTAAACTCGCAATTGCGCGTCCTTCTAATCTTTAAAAGATGTTAATTTCTCTTATCTTTTTAATAAATCATTTTTCTTATGTTTTAATAAAGTGAAACTTACTTTTTTTGTTTTATTTCAAAACACTGTATTGATTAAAAACTGAAGTTTTAATATAGAAAATTATAAAAAAAATTGAATGATTTAATTGTTATATTAACAAAATTTTAAAATAGTTATATTATCGCTCAGTTATAAATTATCTTATAAAAGTATAAACATTATATTAAACAATTATTTTGATATATAAATAAATAATTAGTTATACAATATATGATTAAATTTATAATTTAGTATTATATTTAAATATAATATTAATACGTATAAATATTTTGTAAAAAAATAAAAGTATAAATATAAATAAAATAAAGAATATAAATGTTATCCCAGTAATATCAATAATATCATTTTAAAACTAGAAAATCTGCGACTTAAAAAGAAAAATCAAGGAGTGAATGTAATATTTTCATAATTAAATTATTTATTTTTGTCTATACAAATATTTTTCTTTTTTACATTTTAAATTTTTAGTTTCATAATTCTTTATTAAATTGTAATCAACAAACTTATTTTAAATAAAATAAAAGAGGTGATCTACGTTATATTAAAAAAATATTGAAGTGAAAGTGAATGTTTAAAATATTTATAAAACACACATTCAAGCTCATCTCTCCATTTATTTACATATATATATGTTGATTATCCAACTATTCCAAAGGATTACACGAAATGAAAAATATATATATAATTTCAAAAATTAAAAAAAAAATATATCACAAAAGAAAAAGTGGAGAGCTAAAATTTGTTAAGTGTCTTAAATTTGTCTTTGGCTGTCTGATTTGGTTGTTTGAATTCCTACTGATTTCAACAAGAACTCCACAAAACAAACAATAATTTTTTTTTTCTCACTTTTAGGTTTAGGTTTTTGTGTCAAAGCATTGCCTTGAAGAAGTAAATTGATAATTTTCAATAAATGGACTCTTATTTCATTTGCCAGTATTGATGACTAAGGAATATTTTATAAAAAACATACATTTAATAGAAAGTAATTTTTTAGAGGAAACCTAAAGTTTATGTACTATACTTAATCAATATATAGAGTAACTAATATTATAGAAATAAAAAGTATTTATTTATATATTTTAGAAAATACTACATAAATAACACTAAAAGTATATTAATTTTCCATATTCATTTTACCGTTTTAAATTTATTATTCTAATATAATTTTTATGAAGTAATAACTAATATATTTCATTATTTATGTATTTTAACAGTCACTTACTGATTCTTACATGTTTAAATATGATTTCTTTATTCGTTCATAAATATGAATTCTTACTGATTTAAAAATATTTTTTATGAAGTCTTTTATAAATTACACTTATATTGAACTTTGGATTCATAAACTAATTATTTTTTCAAATAATAATTTATCGATTTAGGGTGTTGCAAAAGTCAGAATTTGTAAGTTTTTTATTTTTTTCACATTATGAACATGTAATTTACTTTTTACATACTGATTTTCGAATTAAAAATGTGAACAAATATAAGAATTTATGTAGTAATATTGTATCTTAAAGAATTTAATTTTTTTTCATGTTTCTATTTGAAGATAGATTTCTGCAATAATGATCTGTCCTCTCTTGACCAAAGAATTAGACAGTGTTAACTAAATATACTTCACCCCGAATTTATTTTAAGACGTATTTTAAGAGATTAATGATATTTTATAGTTTTTATATGATATTTTTCTTGTTTATTCTTATTAAATATTATAAATAGATCTTTTTACTATAATGAATAATAAAATTTTGAAGATATTAACAATGAAAGCAAAGTGATATATTAAAAGCATTTTTAATAATACTTATTTAAAAATGAATGTTGTTTAAAATGCTTGTAGATAGTGATGCAATATATTTAGAAGGTGATCGATAGATAGAACTAAGGATCAAATTATTTAAATTTTTTAAAAGCAAGCAAAAGGAATAAAAGAAGTCTGGAAATTTATTTATACTAGACGGAATTTGCAATTACACATTTCACTTCATATAGCTTTCCTTTATCTTAATTACATCTGAATTTGTACTACTAAGTATCACTTATCTAAAACATTTCATAGAAGAGTTTCAAAAGCAAAAACAAAATTTGCAAATTCATCAACAATTTGAAAAATTCAAGGGAGCTCTGGAACTTTTTTGGAATGGACACCTCAATATATATTATAAATAAAAAAAATAGTAATTAAATTACTTATTAACATTTTTATATGATTTATAAATTTTTAATTACATAAGAAATATTTTTTATGAGGGATAAAGTACAAAGTTAAAAAGGGTAGCCATCAAAATTTTGAGTTTCACAAGTAATAGAATAGGGTGAAAAAAAAATTTGAAACACATTTGATTTGGTCAGGTGCATACTACAAGAAGAAATAAATTGGAACAAAATATTAAATATTCTTGTGTATGTGTAGTATATTTTTCAACTTGAGATGAGGCAATACAGTAGAGAAAAGAATGTGGAGAACTTATGATCCCTCATATGTTTGTCATATTTGAATAAGATAACGAATGAGTTATTTAAAAAGAAAATCTCTATTTGCTTATCAATTCTTTATAGATGGATGTACAAGAATGACAATGAATATCCAAGATAAAATGGGAGAGAGGTAATTATTTATGTTTGGACCTTTTATAAGTTAGAACTTCAAAGTTAAAGCTAGAACTACAACTTATTTGTTCTTTTGATCATATGGGACCTAAAAACTAAAATGCCAAAAACAATAAAAATGGAAATTCCTAATAGAAGATATGGAAGAAGTTGAAAACATTGAAGAACAGGAAGAACTTTTAATAGGAGAAGAAGATGACTTGAGCGATGTAGATCTCGGAGAGGAAGAATATAAAATATGGATTATTTGAATAGATTTTTTTGTTAGGTTATAAGATGCTTTTGAATCATTTGCTAGAAGATGAAATATTATATATATATATATATATTACATCAAGTAATAGAATCTAATATTAATTGGGATTCATTTTGTACTTGGTATAATTTACATATTATGTACATTCTTTTATCAATCAATATAAAAGTTAGAAGATATTTATTTATTGAAGTCAAACCAAGTTGCATTTAATGTAAATGAGGTACATTTTGCATCTAATGTGGTGAGTTATGTTATAGTGGATTTAATGACATATCAGGTTCCACCCCCACTCCACTGGTAACACCTACATATAGATTAAGGTGTTAGGTGGCGAGGAGGTGACGAGGATACTAGAAACATATGTTATAGTAAGGTCAATCATATTGAAGTAGAGTCAACAATAATTATATTATATCCTATAAGTAGGATAGTCAAGTTGTTCGAATTGTCGATAAAGTGATCCATTACAATGTGATTCATAAGTATTAGTTTCTGAGTTCGAATATAACTATTATGTCTTTCGAATTGCATATTATTTAATGTATATGATGTGATGAATATATATAGAAATGATGTGATTATATATGCTTATATAATAATATTATTTATAAGTTTGTTTCTTTTTAATTGTTAACTTATCCTTTATTTAACATATTATAATTATGTTATGGTGTACGTTAACAAATATTTTAATACATAAAAAAATATTTCTGAATACGAAAAATAGGCTACAAGACAAAATACTATTACGTAACAGACTCTTATAATAGTAAGAATTGTAATTTAGATTCTTATGAATCTATACATGTTACTATACTGTGTTGTGTAGATATGGATAATATTGTTTATTTTTTGTGATTATTATATTAACCACGTTTTTTACTAAACCATTCTATGTAACACGTCTATTCTCAATGTTTGAGAAAGTATGAAATCAATACATAAAATCATTAACCATTTTTTCGGTAAATAATTTATTTTAATATATTTTGGGGGGTATATGCTGCCCAGAGCCCGTAGATATAAATCATATCAGTTTTTTGAATAAATATATCTCCATCACATCAAACGAGGGGGTGAGGCACGGGAAGGTATTTATGCAAATGCTTTGTCATAACAATAGAAACATTGTTAATTAAAGTACAAATAGCGAACCACGTATTCTAATTTCGTAGACTATGACATTGTCTTCCTTCTAGAACATAGTTGAAGGAATTTAAATTGATACCGACAGCTGAAATTCACCCATATAGCTGGATAATTGAACAATCCTGCCGACAATTATAATTAATCAACAATTAGTGCCAAAAACCATTATTAACATTGTTTTTTAACCATTTTAAACACTTTGTCGGGGAAGAAAAACAAGAACATGTTAATGTCAGAGTTGAGTTGTGTTTTTAAACCACGAAGAGGTTAATAAATAAAAATCCAAATGGTGCATTGTTAAATAAAATTTAAGTAGTTAAAGGTACTAAAATGGTGGAATTTATTTTCCAAATTATCATAATGGTGCAAATTATGAAAATAGATAAATCGTATTATAGGAGTAGAATTTTAAAAGCAAAATCATATAATAACGATACAATTAGGATCAAAATTCAAAAGTGTTAAAATTGTATTTCTATTATATGACTTTAATTATAAAATAATAAATAAAATATAATTTATTATATAAATGTAAAAAGTGTAAAAAAGTTTTCTATTACAACTATTTTTACTTTCGTGTACAATGATCAATTAGTAATTTTATAAATATATCAATTAAAAATAAAAAAAATTTATAACATCTATCAAATCTTTCACAAACATTTCCTTTAAATCTTATCATGTATCTATTAATTCAAACAATCTTATCATCTTCACACAATTTATTCAAATTTTTTTAAACCCATTCTTTCATATTTATCCAACCAACCAAAATCTAATGTGATATCACGTTATCACCATACAAGTTCTAAATAACGAAAAAGTAGAAGTCGTGCTACATATTAATGACTGCCAAAACTTGTTACTGAAATCGTATTATTATAATATCACTTCTTCTACCTTCACAATTTATCATTTTTATAAAAGAAAATCTGCTAAAGAATGCTTTTGTCCGTTTAAGGAAGAAAGTGATGGCTTTAGCAATTGATTCTATGCAAACACGGGGCAACATGGGACGCAAATTTCTTGAGCTGGTTGAAGTGTTTTTACTTGTGAATTTATGGGAAAATGTGGGAGGGAAAAGCAATTGATATAAAGGTGTGACACTGAAATATCATATTCCATCATTGAATTGAAATTAATGAGTTTTGGAGTAACAAGGCCATGTGGTATTGAACTATAGGTTCTTTAGGTAACGGCATTTGTGCCTCTAACAAGAACATTGAAGGTTAAATTGACCTCAAGTGAGGGCTATGCTAGGGTAGATATAGATCATGCACCTTCTAATTGCTTTGTCTTATTGTGTGAGCTGTTACCATTTCATAATGCCCAAGGCATTGTTACATCTTAGTCATTTATTTGAATCTTAATAGTTTATGGCAACAAAGTACACAATTGAAGAGAGCCTAGGGCTAAGTGGGGTGGTCCAACATATCAAATATTATCCACCCACATTTTCTTTTATTCATTCTGATTTTTTTTAATTCAAACTTCACAATTTTGTAGATAATTACACACAGGTTTTCCAAAATTAAAGATCTTCAAGTAATTTTCATTTTACTATCACCAACACAACTAAAAAAATTGCAAAGCACATTACAATACTTATATAACTAAAGAAACTATCACCTCTATAAATATGAATAAGATAAGGATGTTAGTTAATTAGAGTTATGTTAGACCATACTTGTTTGGTAACTACTTATAAAGTAGGTCAGTTCATGATTCAATTAAATTTTATGCTTTAATTTCTATGTTTAGCTAAATTTTTGTTTTATTTTTATAATTAAAAATTACGCATTTTAGTTCTTGACAAATTTGAGACTGGGGTTTTTTGGGACAGTCTAGGGGGATAACCTATAGTTATAAATTAATCATTTCTATGCATACTAGAGAAAGAGAGAGAAGGAAAGAAAGAAAAATATAACTTTCAATGGTGCATTGATAATTTTTAAAAAAGTAATTTGGTCCATTTTCTCGTCTTAAAAGAAATTTAAATTAAAACTATTGGGTAAAACATACTCATGTTTTATTTTTATTTAAAAAAAAAAGTTAGATGAACTTGTAGAAATTCCACAAATTATGGAAAACTTTAAAAAAAATTAACAGAACCGATCACAATCTCGTATCGATATTTTGGCGTAGGATCATCCTTAGAACATTCATAACACATGGTTGCTTACTTAACTTAATTTTTGTATTTAACAAAATTATAGGCATTTTATGATTAAATTTATTTTTCTAATTTTTTCAAATTTGAGCTGTATTGCATGAGTTTCGTTATAATTTTGAAATTTTATTTAAATTTATATTATAGAATACTCAAATTTATTTACATTAATCTTTTATTATATAATTTGATTTAAATTATATTATAAAATTAATTTTTATTTGAATTTACACTAAAAAAATATTTTAAGTAATTTTTTAAAATTTAAAGAAAATCTACATATATTTATAAATTTCAGCATGTATAAAAAATTCTTAAGTATTTTTTCGTACCTAACAAATAATAAAATAGGTATAAAACAAATTCTTTTAGACAGATAGTAACTGTAGTTGTCATTCCTATTTAAATTTTTTCAAGAAAAAAATTTACTTCATTAATTTCAATCGATTTGAGCTTACTTTTATCAATTTCTTTTCAACCCAATTCATTTTCTCGAATCTTCATACCACACACCAGTTATTCTCAAGAAAATGAAAATTCTTAATCTAATCTCAGCATACAGAAGAATGAGTATGAGTATACGAAGCATAAAGTTTAACATGGGAGGGTATTTAAGTCATTACGCACCATAACCCTTGAAGCTTGAAGCTGGTGGTGGGAATTGGGGATAGTAGCTGAATCAGGGAGAAGAAAGAGAAAGTTCAGAGAATATGATCCTCGCAGTGCTCTTTGCCAACGCTGAGGGCAATATCCTCATCGAACGGTGCGTTCAGATCCATCTTCTATTCCCATTCCCAATTCTGATTTTTCCTGTGCTTTCAACTTCTCCAATTCGCTTCAATTTTCTCATGCTGCATCTAAATTTGAGATTTTGCGGTTCGAATCCTGCTATTTAAGATTGGATCTGAAATGGGTTTGGCATGGATTTTGATGGGGTAGAGTAGCAGTTGCCATAGTTGTTTTCTGGAACATGTTGAACAAGGGGCATTTTTTCTCCGTTAACTTTCATAACTGCTTGTAAGATTAAGCTTAACTGAATATGTAACTTTGTATTGGATCTTGCTTTGCATATTATTTAGTATTTGAACTACATTTTGTTAACTGTAATAAAATAGCCCCTTTGTTGATATATATTGTCTTGTTAATGATTTTCAATGTTGCAGTTTTCATGGAGTACCTGCTGAGGAGCGCCTACACTGGCGTTCTTTCTTAGTCAAACTAGGAGCTGATAATCTTAAGGGTGTCAAAAACGAAGAGCTCCTAGTTGCTTGCCACAAGTCAGTATACCATACTTTTCTCTCACATTATTATATCTTGAATCATCATTTATCACGATCTGAAGTTTGACTTGAAACAAGATTATCTTTCACCACCAGCTCTTGTGCATTTGTATTTTTTTTTTTTTGTGGAAAAATGCTTCTTATTCTTTTATGATGCTATAGTACTTGTACATTTTCCTTGCATCAGGTCTGTTTATATTGTATACACGTTGCTTGGGGATGTCAGCATCTATGTTGTGGGCAAGGACGAGTATGACGAACTTGCCTGTATGTATTCTTGGAACCTATATTTTGTATTTTGTATATAGCATAGGATTTTAATTTTTCAGCAAATGTGCATAGGATGATAAGATATAATAGATTTTTGAAATCAAAAGTGAGATAGTGGAGTTAAGAGTTCAGTAATAGAAAAAAGAGCAAGTAGAATAAGAGTTGTGGACAGAAAGAATCAGATCATTTTTAGATGTCATTTTTGAAAGCTGGATTTTAATTATGTTTTTTTCTATAAAACCCTGTAATCTATATTAATTTGTCTAACAGACTTCAAGATAAGAAGAGATCGTAGTTTTTTGGGACAAAAAGTAAAGATGAAAAACTTCCCCTTTACTTTCTTTATTTTGATAATGCAAATAATAAGTATTGGTGATAAACATTCCTTTTCTAGAATTGTTGCTGGTAAAAGTAGCGATCACTTTAACTGCCCATAAAGGACAGATCTTGGATTCTACATTTAGTGAATGGTTTTGGTTGGCTTATCAAGAAAATAATCAATGACATGATTGCATCTGCCTTTTTAGCGCTATGCTTTATTTCACTGGAGCTGGAAATGTAAATTTCAAGGGCTGTGGAATACTTTACAATTTACATCTCTGCTTCTATTACCGTTTTTTTTCTGTCCAGTGTCAGAAGTGATCTTCGTGATAACCTCAGCTGTGAAGGATGTATGTGGGAAGCCCCCAAGTGAGCGCCTCTTCCTTGACAAGTATGGAAGAATTTGCCTTTGTTTGGATGAAATTGTATGGAAGGTAAGGAGGCATGCAGAACAGTTTCATTTCAGTTGTACAAAATAACCAAAACCAGAGCTTTTGATTTTGTCAGTTTACTCTATCTGCTTGTCTTTGGAACTCATCTATTAAGGAATTCCATGTGATATATGTATTTATAGGCATTGTTCATCTACTTATGATCTGTGTGATGGAGGCATCTGTTTTACATTAGGCCATTAGTTAGATATTATCTTCTGCAATGCAATTGATGGATGCCCGAATAATACTGTCTTCTTAAAGTATAAGAATTTATTTGAACTTGATCAGGGAAAAACTGACCACCAGTAAGCACTTGGATCCTTTGTCCCTAAACACTAATCCAAATATATCTAACTGCCTTGTTCCATTGTTTCACAGAGCAATTTTCTACTTGATGCTTTTCTTGACAATTTTCTGTGTGTATGTTTTGAAGGGATATTTGGAAAATACAGAAAAGGATAGAATCAAAAGACTGATAAGGTTGAAGCCTCCAACAGAGTTCTGAATGAGAAGTCCAGAGTCAGTTATACTTCAATGACTAGTCTGAGTCCTATGTTCAGTGTAGCATCTTGTAAATGGATATGGGCAAGCAACCAAAGAGTGTGCTGGATATCTGCGCTTTGCAACGACTATTTTAAAATTCTTGTGTTTTTAGCACTTGTATTTTATAGCATTCCCAATTTCTGCCTTCTATGATTTGCTTATTTTGCCCCTCTTTTATCCTTGCAGTATTGTTTGCTATGTGGCACATGATTCCATTTTACAGAATGAGGGATTTTCATGTTGGCTAAAATAGTTACATTTCATAAACACTAGGAATAAAACATTTTTTTTAACTCAATCTTGTAGCTTGTTTGGTATGTGAACTAATTTTGGTAGCTTCTAACTTATCAGTGTGTTTGTGAACCGCGAAGTTGAAGATAACGCTAATGCAACTCCTCCTTTCCTTTGAAGGTCAACGGTGCTACAAGTAAAGCATAAGTATTGCTTTTGCTACTTCAAAGTAGCTTATGAAAATAAACTAGTTTGTAATTATCAGATATTATAAATCATTTAGTTAGCTTATAAAATACATCGGCATTTCTTACAACCTTATATCGAAAGTCAAATGAGTAATGTAAATTTGGTATAAGAATAAAATATGTAATATTTTCCCATGAGGACTAGTATGTCAATGCATATCAATTATGAAAGTTAAAAGATTAAATTAATCTTAAACAAATTCCTTTCTTGTAAACGAAAACAAAAACCTCAACAAGATTACGTGTTTAAATATCTTTATTCTTTTTTATGTTACTTTTTATCGTTTAATTTAGTTACAAACATGGTTCGGGTTTCCTGCAGGTTAAATGGGCCGAGTCCATAGCATGCAAAATATTGTAGGCAGCTATTTTGTTTTGCACCCCATGTTTCCTCCTCCACCTCCATCATCCCTTATGGAGACCACCACCACCACATATTGGAAATATAAGATAGAGGAGTCTCTATTTAAAAATTAAAACTAAAGAAAATCTCAATTATTTTGTATGAATCACGTGCTTAGAAAAAAACATGAACATAAGAAAATAAGAGCAATTTTGTTCATAAATAATAAATGATTGGAAAAGTTGATTCTTAAATGTTTTATTTTAGTATCTAAATAAGTAAATATCCTATTGCTAAGTTTTATAAAACTATTTTATCATCAAAATATATTTTTAAGGATCACTTCGATATATAGGAGATTAAATTAGAATTTTCATATTTTTAAACATTAAATTAATAGGGCCTCACCTATTCGAACACTGAATTTATAATTGGTTCATAAATAATATTTAGTACAAATTTTGGATGTACTGTTTTAATATAAAATTAATATTTATCAATTTTGGAAAAAAATGGTTTTGTTTTGAAGAGTTAATCTTTCTTTCCATTAATGGTATTGTCAAGGTTGTTGGACAGTTGAAAGCTGAAATGGCAAGGGCTTTTTGGACTATTCCACAGTAGCACACCCTATATCTTCTGGTTCCTGGTACGCTCGCTGTTACTCTCCCTAAAACCCAGAACCAGATCTAGGGTTTATTTTGAATTTCATTCTCAACAACTCTTTTGGTTGCGTCTTCAAAGGTCAGCTTCTCTCAGCTCTCTCTCTCTCACGCACTCTCTCTCCAACAAATTGAATTCGATTTTCTGTATCTCAATCTCTCCAACTGAATTTGTAAAGCTAACCCTAACCAACAGAATCAGGATGGGAGAATTGAAGGACAACGAGGCTTACGAGGAAGAGCTTCTCGATTACGAAGAAGAAGATGAGAAAGCTCCCGATTCTGCCAAGCCTGCCGAATCTGGCAAGAAGTAAGTCTCCCTCCTCTTTCTCTTATCCACTTTTTATATTATGTGTTTTATTATGAAACTGAAACTTGTCATTTTCTGTAATTTTTTTTTGTTTTGTTTTGCTGTTCCACGATTGAAAGTGATGGAAGTAGCTATGTTGATTCTTATTTGCTTCTGCTAGTATCAATTCGTACTACCTAAGCGCGCGAAAGTAGATTTAATTATTTCTTTATTTAGTTTTTGAATAATTTGTTTGCCTGGTGTTGGCTAGTGAACAAGACATTGTTTGTACAAGCATATAATGTAAGGAATAGTCACAGTTGGCGAATCCTGTATTGTAGAGTAGAGTGCGTAGATATTGAAAAAGTTATTTCAGGATAGATAATAAGCTGCAGTTTACACACACGATCCTAATTGAAGCTGTGTTAGGGTTTTTGTGTTGTGACATATTGATGCATTGTTTCATTAGTAAAAAATTATATGCTTAGGTTTTCGAGCCAAACTTTGATGTTGCACCTCCTGATTTTTTGCATATATTGCTTTTGTGATGCAGGGGTTATGTTGGCATCCATAGTTCGGGTTTTCGAGACTTCCTGTTGAAGCCAGAGCTTCTGCGAGCTATTGTAGATTCAGGATTTGAGCATCCTTCAGAAGGCAAGATTTAGCATAAATTGTATTTGTTTGAATTTAATATGGGAGGATAATCACACGATTTCTACAAAATTTTCATGATGGCTTGGATTAATTTGTAATTTTCTTTCTAGTAATGCTGTATGACCTGATTTTCTGTGCTCGAGTGATTTCATTGCCATTTGCCAATGCTATTGATCTTGATGTTTTGTATTTTCTGTTGCCTTTCTCAGTAAAATTTACATTATGTTGAATTCAGTTGGCTAAGATTTTAATAGTTTCTTAAAGATATACTTTTTATTAAGAGGGGATCTATTGATCATTGCGTGTTTGAGAGGGAATGCTTGTGGATATAGATTTTTTTTCCCTTTCAAAACCTTTTATTATTCAGGAAGCCACCAAAAAAGCTTTGTTTACCTTAAAATAAGATAATCTGGACACATTATTTATAATTTTGTATTTCCTATGCTGAAATCTTTCTTGCTGATTGTCTCATATTTATTGGTTTTCTTACATTATTATAATTTTTCTTATTCTCTAATTTATTTTCTTTTCATTTACCAGGTAATCACTACTAGCATATTATTCGTCACGAAAATTGGTTGGTAAACCTTTACATTAAAAGGATCTGGCAGATCATGTATACTTACTGAGGATTCGTCCACTACAATTTTGTTTGCTTCTTCATTAGTGCAACATGAATGCATCCCTCAAGCAATCTTAGGAATGGATGTCATTTGTCAAGCAAAATCTGGGATGGGAAAGACTGCTGTTTTTGTTCTTTCTACACTTCAGCAAGTTGATCCTGTTCCTGGTCAAGTTGCAGCTCTTGTTCTTTGCCACACAAGAGAACTGGCTTATCAGGTATGTATGCATTCATGTGGATGTAATGTATCTGAGCTGCTAGAGCAATTTGTTTCCTAGTCTTTACATAAAGGTGTTTCTTGTATTACTGAAAATTGATGAACATATGCATGTGTATATACTTAACAAAGCTTGTCTGTCCAGATTTGCCATGAATTTGAGAGATTCAGCACATATCTTCCTGATATAAAGGCTGCTGTTTTCTATGGTGGCGTCAATATCAAGGTTCACAAAGAATTGCTCAAGAATGAATGTCCTCATATTGTTGTTGGAACTCCTGGGAGGATTCTTGCTCTGGCTAGAGATAAGGACCTCGGTTTAAAGAACGTGAGGCATTTTATACTTGATGAGTGTGACAAGATGCTCGAATCACTTGGTCTCTTTCTCCCTCTGTAAATTTGTGTTTCTGACCATGCATTTGCAATCTGTGATATCTTATTAATATTGTCTTATTTCTTCTGTTATACCTTCACAGATATGAGAAGAGATGTCCAAGAGATTTTCAAATTGACCCCTCATGATAAACAAGTGATGATGTTTTCAGCTACACTTAGTAAAGAGATTCGACCCGTTTGCAAGAAATTTATGCAAGATGTAATGTTCTTTTTATTTGGTGATTTATTTTACCTTATATGGTAGGATGGTTTAATAGTTCCTTCTATTATTTATTTTTGTGTAACACTGATGCTATTTTCTTAGAAGTTTCATGAAGATTATTATAGTATGAAGCATTTTTGTTGGTTTATGCTGTTTTATTTTTTATTTTTTAATGCTTATTCTTGTTGAAATGTAATTGCTATTCTGTTTTATAAATAAATGAAAATAACTGACATTCATATATTTGTTTTCTATGATGATTAATATCAAATTTTTTTCTTTTCAGCCTATGGAAATCTATGTTGATGACGAGGCTAAGTTGACACTTCACGGTCTTGTCCAGGTATGTTTTGTTAACATTTTTCTCTCCCCTCGTTGATAGTTGAGTTTTTAGTGAAATTCTGTTTTCTAGATTAAATTCTACTCAATTTGTCACCTTTTTCAGCACTACATCAAATTGCAAGAGTCAGAGAAGAACCGGAAGTTGAATGATCTTCTTGATGCTCTGGACTTCAACCAAGTAGTTATTTTTGTCAAGAGTGTTAGCAGAGCTGCAGAGTTGAACAAGTTGCTGGTTGAATGTAACTTCCCATCCATCTGCATACATTCTGCAATGTCACAGGAAGAGAGGTATATACAAGTTCTTTTGAGATTGATGGCATGTGCAGTCTTAATGTGTTTTTAATGCTTTAAGCTGAGTTTTCATATGCTTAGACTTTTGGGCTTTTAGATTCTTAAAGTCTCTGTCTCAGAAGCTTCAATTCAAAGTAGGATAGACTGATTGTTTGGGCATCAACTCCATTCATTTGCATAGATGTGAACTTTTATCTATACTTGCAGTCTCATTTTTCGTTTTAACACTTTTACCTATTTCAGATTGAAACGATACAAAGGCTTCAAGGAAGGGAAGCAAAGGATTCTCGTGGCAACTGACTTAGTAGGGAGGGGGATCGACATAGAACGTGTTAATATAGTTATTAATTATGACATGCCTGATTCTGCTGATACTTACTTGCACAGGGTAAATGCTGGATCCATTATATTTATTTATTTTATGTTCTATTTAGTAGAGAGGAAAGAAATAGAGAGAATAAAGGAGAAGAAAAGAATGGAAATGAAGTTTGTTTGGTTGAAGAGGAATGTAGATAAATTATAGAATATTGTTATTGTAATATTATTATTTTATTTGTTATTGTATTTCTAGTCGTGTTGATCTTCAACCGTTATTATTATTACTTTTTATATATTGTATAAAAAATTTGGACCCCATAATTATGTAGCATTGTGCAGGGTCTTTTAATCTTTAAAACGCCTAAAAGACACAACATAATCCATTATGCGTCCCACACTCACTTTCCATGTCTTCACTTGTCTGCGTGGAAAATATAATGTGGGTACCTCTTGTATTCACTATTTTGCTCTCTCCTTCCAGCCCAACCACTCCAGCTCACTACTTCTTTTCCTCTCTCCACCTCTTTCACCCCGTCCTAACCTACTATTATTTTTTATCTTGCGTGTTGTGGTATGCTTATGATTTATCTCTCTCCCTGTTCCCTCCATAACTAAAGACATGAATTTATAGGTGGGAAGAGCTGGTAGATTTGGCACGAAGGGGCTTGCAATTACTTTTGTCTCCTCCACTGCGGACTCTGAAGTTCTTAATCAGGTAAAGGCCCCACTTTCATGGAGATGTAGTAATGTTTATTTTGTACAGACTTTAAGAAATGGAAGGAGTGAAGGCATCTTTTCTCCATACGGTGCTTTCTATTAACAAAATTATGAATGCTGATTTCAGGTGCAATCTAGGTTTGAAGTTGATATTAAGGAGCTTCCCGAACAAATTGACACTTCGACATATAGTAAGATTGTTTTCCTGTACGCTTCTAGTTAATGACTTCAATCAAATTTGAGTAGCTGCAAAAGGTTAATCAGAACTAGGATGTATAATGATTGCATATAGATAGTAAAATACACTGTTTGTGACTTGAAACTGAAGCAGAAGAGGTTGAGTTGATTAATGCAAATGAGATTAGATGTTATGTTAGTAAAAAAATTGACTTATTTTTCGTTTTGTGCAGTGCCAAACTGATGATGTTTTGGACAATTAGGTGATGGAATTCGAAAGTTCTATTGCCCACATCGAGGATGGATTAGGTGGCATCTCATAAATTTGAGTGCTTTGACACAATATTTAACGAAAAATGTTATTGTTTTAAATTGGAAGATTGGTCAATTTGAATGACTCCATTTTGAGACCCAGCATTTGTATTTGTAGAAATTCATGGTAGTCATTGTAGCCTATAAATGTGTTGTTAATCATCGATTTGTTAAAACATTTGCAGCAGTACCGTCAAATCATCGATTAGTTTGACATTTTCTGTAGAAGTACATGTAACAATGCGTCACATAACATGCCAGGTCACTGTTCTTATTATGGGGCTGATATCTGGATGCAAGGATAAATTATTTTAATGTGCTTTACATGAGTTGCATAATCTTATAAGAGTATTTTGTCATCATAAATTGTTTAAATTGGAAAAAATGAAAGTTGATTTTGTTTCTTGTGATAGAAAAATATGCAATTAGAAAATGTGAGTAGTTAGATTATCGATATTATTTTTAACTTTCAATGGAACAGATTTAAGGGAACTGTGAGTCTGCCCATATGTGAAGTGAAAGGCACTAAAAATCTTTTACGGAAACAATAGCAAAGCTTGATTGATGTTTCTAATTGTGTCAATCGTGACAATGCATAGAAAAAGCATGACATAAACTCAAATTGGAAAAAAAATAACGAACTGACAGTCGCTTATGGGGAAGTACTGGCGTGCGTCGAATTATTTAGATCCAAACTAACAATGGCGATCTGAGTTGTTTCATGTTTTTCACAGAAGATTGACAGTCAATTTTACTCAACTCAGTTATATTTCATCACATCAATAAATGAAGTTAAAAGTAATACCAAAATAAAAATCATAATAAAATTGAGAAAAGAAAATTATATTCTCCCAAGTCATAATAAAATTACAACATAAAAAATAGAAATTTTAAAATAAAATAAATTTGGATTGATCCAATTGGATTCCTTGTGTCCATAGTAGCCCGACCAATCATCAAGTTCGCAGTTTAAAAATACGAACCAAAATTACAACCCACTACTAAGGTGAGCCTTCGTGTAAAGTGACAAGTAAAATTGAATTTAATAATTCGCCAAAACAGAGATCCAAAATCACAACTTGAATTCGCAAAAACACTCGGGCAGAGCAGAGCCTCTTCCCATAGCAAAATCATCTCTGTGAATCTTCCACAGCGCTGCCATCAACTCCTTTCCCCTAAGACCCTTTGAGGTTAATTCTGCAAAACCTCTTCTGCTCAAAAATAGAGTCTTATACAAACCTTTAAAAGCCCTCATTGCTGCAACCATCTTATCCATGTTCCCAAAATATGTAGCCACATAAGAATCACTGTTAATAGATACATAATAATCCAAAGCAGCTTTTGTATTACCATGCATGTTTGTGAAGTCTTCCCTACTTAGAAGACTTGACTTAGTAAATATGTTGGCATAGGTTTCTGTGAAGCCTTCAATTTCCATCAAACCATCTCCAGCTGCTAGGTATATATTTGTAGTTGGTGGGATGGAAAGAGACTCAAGTACTAAAGCTGTCTCGTTAGGTGTAAGTGGACATTTTCCACGTTGTCTCCAAACACGGGCTAAGTCTCCAGTCCATGGTTTTCTGTCCATTTCTGCAGCTGCTGCCTCTATGGCTTTCAGGGAAGCAGGTGAAAGACCCTTGTACTCGCACTGGCTGTATGCAACCATATCAGGCTCAAAACGAAGATGAAGAGACAAAAAGGGTTTAGGTATTGCTTCTAGAAGCTCAGAGGCTTTCATTTCCAAGGATCTGGAAAGACGCAATGCCTTGTAACAAGCTTGACAGAGAGCAGCTTTTGCATACAAAGGGTATCTGCAAGAGTAGTGATAAAGTAGTGATAGCTTAAGAATAAATCCACTTATAAAGTAGTGCTAAAATGCCAAGAATTTACCAATTGTAACCATTTCATAATAAAGTGAAACCCCCCTTATAGCGAATGGAAACAAAAGAAGAATATTTGCAAGAAAAGTCTCATTTCATCATGAAATTATTTAGATCAACGATATCCAAGGTCCTTATATTTTATTATCAATCAATTTCTGGTTTATAGAACTAAAGATGATGGAAGTGAGACACATGATCATACCTGTCCCTTCTTTGGGACATTGCTGGTGTGATTGAAATGTACTTGTGTTCTAACAAAGATGGAAGAACACTTTCAACGTAATCAAATTGCCCTTTCCGTTTGCTACAGTCCACTCGGACAGGTTCTTTAGATGCAATCTCTGGTGGTAACTCTTTCACAACTTTGACAAAGCCATTCATATGCTGTATGAAGTAGTCTACATCATATACATCAGCAAAACCACTGCAATGGAACCAAGTATTCAGAACAATAACATAAATCAGGAGATAAGATAACATAATTTACTAGTCAACCAATGAATACAATTGAGTACAAATTTGCAAAGGTTTAGGTAAATTGCCTTGTTTCATTCCAATATGAGGCCACTTCAAACTTTGGCAAGACGAGGGTTGCATTTAACAAACGAGCAATGCCCACACCGTCACAGAACTGCAGCCCATGTAGATTTCATCTCAGTTTAAGAAAGCAACAAAAGGGTACTGAAGATATTCTAAGGTTTTGGAGTAGAAATTCAAGATTTTTCTTCAAGTACTCACATCTCTTCGCATCTGATTGAGGCCCCCATAGCAATCCACTCTGATATATCCGTTGGTTTCTAGTGGTAGAGCTGCACCATTTCAAGAATAAACAAAAAAACGAAAGCAATTTTCTGCAATGAAAGCCAATTAAGGTTGATTCAGAAAATAAAAAGCCAATCTGCAACCCTAATCCACCCTCAACAATTAACCCTATCCATTTCAAATCCAAGTTCAGATAACATTCAAAAGCCAATCCTATGCCCTAACCTCCAATTAATAAACACACAAGTAGATCTACTCACTGAAATTTCCAAAGCTTAAATTGCTATTGACATTTCTAGCTATCAATACTAAATGCAAAATGAATCCAATAATCAAAAAGTTCATTCAACATAGCAAAATCTTAACCTTCCAAAGCTGAAATTAGTAAAACCAAACACCAATCGATTTAAGTGAAAAGTACCTGCTTGATGGCCTTGTAACCACCAATTGCAAGGTCTCCATTCCACGAGTCTCCGAACATTCCATATACCCACCACCTCCCCACTGCACAATACCAATTCACGAATCAGCAAAAATGTCGCTACCCAATATACCAAGTCCACAATTGAAGGTGCCCAGTTGCCAATTTCAAAGCTTTATAGCGATTCAAGGCATAAAAAAGATGAGTGTTGAAATTAGGAAGAACATACCCAGAAATGAGATTTTGGGAGAGAAGGGAAGGAGGCGATAGTAGCACGAGAAGGAAGAGGAGTGAGAGCGAGACGAGGAGGAGAACGAAGAAAGGTTTTACAGAGAAAACGAACATTTGATTTCACAGAAGTGGTGACAACAATGTATGGATCCCTGCAATTGCACGACGGTGGAAAAATCGCTTTGTTCTATGCATTATGCACTTTGGTTTGGGTATTCTGCTACTTATTTTACATTTTAAATAAGAAAATAGTAAAAGGTTAATATTTTTTAATCACACACAGTAATAGTTATATAATATTTATCAATAAAAGTTAGTATGAGTTTGATTTTTATGCTTGTTAATATAGAATATCTATATTATCAAATAAAAACATATATTAATATAATTATCATAACATTAATAAATTTATTTATAAGATAATTTGTAATATAAAAGTGTGTCTTTGTATTTCAGTTTAAAACTATGTAACAACGAATTCGTACATCTAGATTCTGACGGTGTGTTGAAAAGCACGTCTTCGACACAATCAAACTTCTGTATATTATTAATACAGAGACGTGTTTTTTTTTATCACTAGTATGATTTAAATAATCAAAATAACTTCAAAAACTAATTAATAATGTAAGTACCAACAATGAATGAGAAGTTGCGTAGTGTTCCAATCCTCGAGTTATATCCTAGCAAATGAATTATGTATTTTGTTGTGAAAATAATTAAAATACAATTAATGTACTATAAATTTAATACGTCTACGTATTAAACTATGAAATTGTAGATTAAAATATATGGGAGATATTGCGAAGTATTAGAAAATTTATGAAAATGTTATTTTTTTTACAATTTATATAAATATATAACTTTAGAAAAAAAAAAAAATCCTTGAGTAAGTCGGCATGCTTCGTGGTACAACTATTGCTTTAAGTATAAAAACAATACTCCTACAGATACAATAAAAAATAAATAAAATTGTACTTAGAAACATGAATTCAATAAAATAAATAAATCACATTTTCAACTTAATTGAAAAAAAAATTCTAAAATTTCGCCTTAAAATACTACTTTTTCATTCTAAAAATTTGTGTTTCAAGTATGAGTTCACTTTCGTATATTTACCCTGAAATATCAGTATAAAACAATTTATACTGAATTTATTTAGATTAATACGGCTATATAAATACAATTATACAAGTTTCAAGACCTGATTAAATACAACTTATATAAATAAATGTTAAATAATTATTTATGAAACAATAATCATGTTTACCTTTTTAATTCTTTTTCCATAACAATAAAATAGCATTTATACTCCTTGCTAATTATGGCGTATATTGCAGAAAGTAAACCAAAAACTTGTTTTTTAAAAAACATTAATATCAGTCCCATCATGAAATGTTATTTCCAGAAGTGTATTAAAAAATGGAGAGTCCCAACTGAAATACCCAAAGCAGGGAATTTTTTGGCACATCGAATCAAGTTACTGAGGCGAAAATGTTTTTAGTTAGGTAACCACAGTTCTACTTCATCGCAGTAATGTTACTTCACAAAGTTAAGAGTGTATATTGAATATTCTTCTAACAGGTTCATATTGATCAGATAATATGGAACCTAAGAAGAGTTGGAACTGTTAGTAATAAACAAGGATCAAAACTCTTGATTATAAATGTGCCAACACTTCCTACCGACCGAGAAATGACAAACCAAACGCAGCAAGCAAAAAGACAAAAATAACTCTATTTATAGGGAAAAGAAATGAAGGAATAGCATAGTTCAACATTGCAAGTCAGTCTATACAATGAATTCTATGCTTGCCCGCTACCTACAAACCACACCATGGCAGTTCATTAAGGAGTACATATCTTCTTCACTCGAGACAGGTACAACTTCCTTTAAGCAGTGTGCTCTTCAGCATCTCCATTTTCAGCATGTTCAGCAGCCGCAGCAGCCATCAACTCATCGAAGTTTGCAGTCTTCCCCAGTAATATTTCAATCTAAGACAAGATTTATCACGTGAAGTATTTTACAAGGAAAGCCATCAAACAGACTCCAAAACCAAAAATTCGAAGGATTCATAGAAACAAATCCTAACGTAGGAAAAAATAAAGTGTTTTTTTATCCTTACCTTGGCCTTCTGGACTGGTCTTCCTCTAGAATCATCTTTGATGTCAACTGTTGATGTCATGATTTCTGCAAAAAGATTCCATCAGAATGAAGTTTGATTTTTCAATAATTAGAGAGAAAGATGATACAGAAGGGAAACATTTCCAAAAAGAGAGAATATAATATCTCACTCTTTTCAACAGCAAGCCCGTTGTTTTTCAAGATTTCAGCAACAGTAACCACTGTAGCAATAGCTGGACAAAAATAGTAAATAAAAAGAAAGATATCAGAAATAGTTTGAAAGGAATGACTATACATAAATCAGGTAGCAGACCCAGTTTCCTTTCCCATTTTAATTGAGGGTATCATTTTACAATCCCATAGAATAAATGTATTATACTTGAATCCAAAATTAAAACTATACGGTGGAGTTCAAATTTGAATGGCCGTTAGAGTAAAACTTCAGGGTAGTCAGGTGTAATACAGCTTGGTTAAACATCATAACTCCAATATTTGTTTATGCTTACATCAGCAAAATCAAGCAACCTTCAGCTTATTTGGGATTTCAAATGGAGCATAAATCTGCGTCCAGCATTACAATTAAATTTTGAAACAGATGTTAACAGTTATAGGCCACAATATACTTCAACGTAACCCTTCTTTGATCAGAAACTTGGTTTGAGCCTTGTCTGATGTTAATTAAATGAAAGATGCAGACAATGTAGCAAACAAATCAATAATGTCCAAATTCAGACTTAAATTCCATTCATTGCACTTTATCCAGTATAATATGTTCCCACTTTCCACACAAAGAGAAGAGACATAGTTACTTAAAGTCTCTCTGTCATGTCTGTCCTACTCAATTTGATAGAATTGTACATCTAAAGTTGACAGTGATGGGGATAAGCAATGCAGCAGAGAGCAATAGTAAAGTGGGAAGCAATGGGAAAACAAGTACCAGTGCGGATGGACAAGGCACAAGTACAAGAATGATGATGCATGGCTGCTCTTACGAAAGGTGAAGGAAGAGCAGACGATGGCTGGCTGGCAAGCAAGTTACTGGAGGGTAAGATTTTCAGAGAAAAGGGACATTTTTCTAATTTTATAAAATCATTTCACAGTGTAAGGAGCAGTCAAATATTACCTGGGTGCATTAAGAAAACTTCTAAGAGAATTGTTCTTTTATTTGGGGGAGTACATTCGGCTCAAGGTTAAATTCAAGCAAAATGACTTCTTCGATGAATATACTATTTCTCTCTACAAATACCGTAATCTCAGGAGAGTAAAGTTTTTTCTTTCTCTCTGAGAAAGATGCTACATACTAATGGGGTAAGGTTAAACTAGTAGCACCACATTAACACATTCAACCTGCCAAAATTTCTGAATCTGCCTAAAACAAATTCCTAATTAGGTAACAAAGCTTACGGAAAGCAAAGCCCACATCATAAAATATGCAAAACGAAAAAAGTTCAAGAAATGATACCCATTCCCAGTGCTGAGAGCTCGACCTCATTATGCTGTTGCATGTACCTCTGAAAAAAGGAAAAAAAAATAAACAAAACAACAAAATCAAACAAAATCCAAATCCAACATGTGCACAAAAATCAAACAAAGCCCATAACTGAAAAAAAAAAATGACGAACATCGAAAGGAAAATGAGTACCTTGGCAAGATTAACGTAAAAGAAAAGGGGCTTTTTGGTATTGGAGACCTGAATGCGATTCTTCTTGTACGCTTCAGTGATGTTGATGTTGTTCACTCCCTCTGTGATTGCTTCCATTGTTTGCTGTCACTGTGAGGTAACTGCTACACACAACAAAAGTATCAACACCAAGAAACCCTAATCGACCAAATGTTCCCCAAATCTAAATCTATTACCGTATTCTCATTCTCATGTGTTGCAGGGAAAAGGGCCTACAGATAGATAATGTGGCCCATTACTATTACTGGGCCTTGATCTGGCATGTTACTTCAGTAATTTTCCCAATAAAATCTAATTCCTTCAATGGAAATTTCAAATATTAAAATGGTTCAAAAATGATATTGTAGAGAGAAAAGACATGTTTACGTTTCAAAGTCATAAATAATTTATAATCTTTATAAAAAAATTACAATATATAATCAAAATAACCAATATTTATTTGCCTCAAAATAATAACGACTTGTGTCTTTAAAAAAGTTATATACATTGAACTCTAGTTGATAAATAAATTAGAGCATAATATTTATATTGTATACGTCTAAGGGCCCTTTTAAGATGAACGTTTTGTTTTAATGATATCGTGGTTACAAAAAAATAATATTTAAACATATGTGTTTTCTTAAATTATATTTTCTTTATTTTTTATTTTTAAACCCTATACCCCAAATTTTTAATGAACTAATAAAACTACATTATTTTTATGAAATGTAAGAATTTAAAACGAAATAAAGACTAATATTTTAGTACATCCGTGGTATACAGTTAATGTTTTACTTTGTATAATTAAAATTTGTAATAAATAAATATTGATGTAGTTAACTGTATTTTGAGTTGTAATAAAATGTATATTTTAAATCGAATTTGCATTTTAGGTTTACCGTGAGTAATTTAAACTGTGATTGGTGTTATTTATAATTGTGGATATTAAATAAATTAAAATTTAATTTATATATCGAAATAAAATAAGTTAAGTCAAAAGGAAAAGATACTTAAAAAAATATCAAATATACATTAAAGATTAAAAAATTGAGAAAATTGATTTAAGATACAGGTAGTAATCTCTTTACGAGGAATATAGCAATTAAAACAGTTTCTCTCCAATAATTTTTTGGAATATAATACAAAAATATGATTATTATTCCTTTCTTGAAAGTGCTAACACATGTTAACTCATAAATAATATCATTATATTTTAATCACATATTAATACCATTATCAAACCTAAATGTTCTCTCTAAATCTGTTTCGAAAAAAAAAAGTAATAATTAAAAAACATTTCGTTCATTATTTATAAATGTCTCGCTACACTAAACTCGAGCTTGTACACATAAGGATTAGATCAAATAACTTTGATTGAATTTTCAACAAATTACCAAATTTGTATGTATTATTTTGCTTAAAAAAAAAAACTAGTCTATTATAGTTGGTGTAATAGATTTCAAACATTTGTAAGAATAAAAAATATTTGTATTTATATTTGTGTTTTAACCCATACAAATTAAACAGTATAAACACCACCTCTTCAGAACAAACTAAAAATATTCAATGATATGATCAACTCAACATTTAAGCGATTTTCTTTTTTCATTTAATCACTTTAAAAATACGTCAGCATTTATCTTACACAATACTAGTTGTCCAAAATATCATACCAAGCAAAACCAATACAATAAAAAGACAATTAACTACCTTACAAACATTGAACCCTAAACATCATCAACATGGTTAAATACATAAAAGAATATTTTTGGTTTTTTACCATTGAGAATCTATATATCACACAGATTTTACACGCAGAATTAAGTTAAGTCTAATTAAAAAAAAGTAACTTCAAGAAATTAAGCTTTAAGAGAGATCCTCATTGGTAGAAACACTTACTAAACTTATCTAATTTTTTTAATTGTATTTTGTGTATGACAGAATGATAAATTAATATTTTTTTAATTTAAATTTAAATTTTGAAAAATGGCAATCGAATAACCAAGTTCCTCATCATCATGTATATTTTAATGTTATAGACATGTGACCTTATAAATTGTACTTTAATCCATAAAAACATTTTTTCAACCCATAAAATATGAGTTAATGAATTTTTTTTATACTATGAGCCATGGATTTGTATTTTGCTATATTATTGTTGGTACATTCCAACAACAGAATGAGCACGTTCCCAAAAAAGGATCTTCTCGAAATCAAAGTAGTGTGAAATGACAATAACAATAAATCATGACGGGCTTTCGATGGGCCCACGCGCACAGTCTGGCGAGTGAGTGAGGATAAGTTTTTCTGGCATTCTAATAAAAAAAATTAATGTCCCAATTGCTTTATCAAAATTAATGAGAATCATATGACATATTATTGTTAATTTTTTTTTTAAAATATATAGGGTGGGATGTTATCTGGTTCTCATTTTCAAATTAAAATAATAATCAGATGCATCTGATTCTTATAGTTCAAATCGAAAAATTATTCTGTTTATTATGAAAAAACGTTTTAAACTCCAAATCAAGACATGACCATCATAAATTTTTTTTTCAATCGTTTCTATCCTCTTGACATTGTCAGTCTTGGAATAACAATGGAGTAATAGTGAACGTGAAGTCTCGTTAAGTTTGAAACCTTTACTTAAAGTTTTATTTGGAGTTTGGGACATTCTATTTTTTTTAGGATGACTTTAAAATGGGATGGGTTTCAAATGACAATCCTGCTCATCAGGTTGTCAATTTTTTTTTAAATAATAACTAGATGGAATGTCATCTGATTCTCATTAATTTCTATAAGAATAATTGTAACATTAAAATTTTTTATTAAAATGCAGGAATAGGCGTATCAGGATGCGGGAAGAACTAGTCGTAAGTGAGGGTAGGTGGAAGAATCCAGAACTGGAATCTGGGTTTCGAATGGGTCCAAACGGTTCACGACAAGGCCCGGACAATTTTTCAAACACTAACACTTGAAAGTTTTACAAAAATAAGTTATTTTTCATATCATAGATCGATGTTAGTATTAGTCATAGATACAAATTGAGTATAATTAAATATTAATTAGGCGTACAAAACTTATGTTATCAGAGTTTTGATAACCTAATTTGCGAGCGTTGATGGTGACATAAGTAGGAAATGTACTATGGCAGATAACATGTTTGATGAAATGCTTACCGTTTACGATGAAACGAATAGTGGACGAAATTGAGAAAAACTCGGCGAACCAACATTTGCTGCTGGATAAGGAACGATGTTAACGAAGATGCATAATTGGTGTTGAATGAATAAAAGGAAAATTGTGTGTCCTCTAAAAAGAAGATGAAAGAACAGAGAATCTCTAAAAATCTGGCATGCATGGACCACTCCCATTTTTTGTGGTCCCAATTCATTCAGTTCGGTTCAGATGAAGAATGATCAATGATGTGATTGTTCCTCTTAAGTAATATAATACACATCAAACTCCCACATATATAAAAATGAACTTGAAAAAATAATATTAAGTTTGAAGATGTGACTTACCTATATCATATTTATCATCTATGCTTCATTATGCAATTTTGATATTATATAGTTTGATATTATATAATAATCCACATATGACAAGTAGTTTTTTACATATTTATCAATTTTTGATGATTTTCACGATCTAGACACGTGATATGATTCTTTATTATGTTTTTATCATTTATTATTTTTATATAAATTATTATAGTGATATTATGTAGTAAAATTTTACGTATTATTCTTCAAATGATAGTAGTTGCTTGAGGGATAAATCTCTTATTAGAATGAGAAACTATAAAACAGAGGTGATAAGTGTATAGATACAAATATGATAAAAGACGAAAAATAATACTCAACATGATTACTATATAATAAAACTTGTCTATTTACATATTGAGTCTTATTTAAATTTTATGTATATTTTTTATGTTCGTTGTAATTAGAAGCTTTATTTGAACATTAGTTGTTATTAGACTAATTAAATGCTTATTACATGAACGTAATAGTCTCTGTTTCTCGTGCTTTGTGAGTAAAATTTCTCTAATTTATTACTTATAAAATTTTAATTCTTATATTTTAATTACTATTTCAAAGTAAACAGTGTTTTTCGACTAATCAATCAATCATAATCATATGCTCTTATTCATTTTCTTATCGAATTTTTCAACCATTTAAACAAAATATTTGAAAATAATAAATAACTTATTTTATGTAATACTCACAATTTAGTTACAAGATTATCTGTAACAGCTTAAAAATTCTATATAACTTTTGTCTGTTACCAAGTATTAACATCCATTTAAGGTCCAAGGTACTACAAAAAAGTGTTCCGATACATCAGAGTTATGTATAACTATTCTCATGACAAAAAAAAAACCATCTCAAGATCATAGAGTCTTTAACCACAACAAAAACATATATACAAAACAAAAGGAGATCGATTTAAGAGTATATTATCTTTAAGGTGCTCCTAAACCTGCATCTGCACCTGCTCATGTACATAGTACAATCATCGCAGTTCACAAAACAACAAGAAAAGCAAGAGTAAGCTAACGAAATAATGTTTTTAGCTTATAAGAGTGAAAAGAATTGAAGTGATTAGATTTACAAATGCAAATACGAATTCTTAAGTCGAATAAAACTAAGTTTAACATTCAATCACAAACTTTCATACTTTATTCCAAATTCATTAACCTTATAATGATCCATCTGCAATCACCGTACCTTGATTTCCTTTCAATCCCCAGTACTCTGATTTCATTTCAATCAAAATGATTGCAAATGCATTCATCATTCAGTCATAACAACAATCATATTCAACCA
>Ga0209489_103152_pt1 | contig 32540 bp, 19 predicted proteins | sample SiratrowhiteBW_FD_187527 | JGI IMG/M metagenome (GOLD analysis project Ga0209489, IMG submission 187527) | Root nodule microbial communities of legume samples collected from California, USA - Siratro white BW (SPAdes) (version 2) | ecosystem: Host-associated > Plants > Roots > Nodule | place...
TTTTATATATATATATATATATATATATATATATATATATATATATATATATATATATAATTAATAAATTTTTATAACTGTTTTGATTTAATTCTACTTTTACCATTATATTTAAGATTATTAATGTATAATTGAATATAAAAGTTAATTTTGTATTGGTTCTTTTAACAATTTTCTTGATTACAAAATATTTTATTATTTGTATTCTTATAAATAGAACAATATTTCTGTTTTATACTATGGTTAAAAAAACTAATAATGCATAAGAATTAACAATTTGAATTCATTTTTGTAATTGGTTTTTTTTTTTTTTTTTTTTTTTTTTTTCATTCTTTGATCATTTTATCCTTACATGCATGACCAATTTTTTTATTGGGTGAGACATGTAGATTTGTTTCTTTAACTATTTTTATATTTATTTATTTATTTTATAATTTTAAAATATAGTTAAGAGTGAGATTGAAGTATAAAATGTGTATCAAAATTAAAATCCCATCATATATTTGTATAAATTTTATTAACTATACATAAGATATAATTAAGAGAAATTTTTGTAATTAAAGTACTTAAATCTCCTTCTTATTACTTTAAAAGAAGATTGAGTGAAAAAGCTAATAGTATGTCAAATACATTAAGTATGGTATTTTGGTGGTTATATATTATGAGTATATGTATATTGAATATATATAATGAGTATATGTTTTTGGTGGTTATATAGTATGAGTATATCTATATTGAATATACAATAATATCTTATAATTAGATATGATATATAAAAACAATATAATTAAATGCGTATTAAATATATAAAATAAAGTATTTGATATATTAATATGTACTATTAGGAGCTTAGATAAAATTATATATATATATATATATATATATATATATATATATAACAGAGGGCATTAAAAATAAAAATATTAAATACAGAAAAAAATATTTAAGGTCATATTATATTATATTGTTATATAAATACAAAATAAACTATATTGTATATTAAATATGTACTAAATAAATATAATGGAAATTGAATACCAAAATATATTAAATATAGAATTCGAGTATTATTCTTTTTTTTTAACTTTAAATGGAACTTTCTATCTATTAGTTGTTTTTGTTATTTTTTGTTTATTATATTTTTTTATATTATAATTCTTCAATTTTGTTGTAATTTAAAAATATTATTAAAAATAAAATAATAACACAACTTATGTATATTAAATAAAGAAATTTTATTGTATATTGTTGTAAATTTTTATATTGATGTACTTTACTGTAAATTTTGTATATTAAAAATAGAAGAGATAGATAAGATAGATAGATAAGGTAGATAAGATAGATAGATAAATAGATAGATAGATAGATAGACAATAAATATTGATGCAATCTTCTCCAATCCTAAAGATCGAAGCGTATTAATTAACTGCACAACTAAATACATAAACCTTACACCAACTTATGCACAAACCAAACTAACCACCCTTTACTCCTTTCATGCTCCAATATCAATTACCAATTGAATGTTACTACTTTGGAGACTAAGTATATATAAACATCAGTTACGTCAAGAATTTATATACATAAAAGTAAGGGTAAGTTAATGAAAATAAAATTTTATAACGTATTTAATATCCGTAAAAAATATATATTATTCATTCATAAGAATTCCTTTAAAGACTAATATAAAAAGTTTCAATACCAAATACATTTTCATTTCACGTATTCATATCAAATATCATACATAAAGGTCTCACATGGACTATATTAGACATATCGGCCACACATGGACCACATCACACACATAGGTCACACATGGACCACATCACACATATAGGTCACACATGCGCCTATCATCTTCTGGAAGACCCATTAAGTATGCCCCTACTAGAGACTAACATCTAATCTACTACCCATCCTTAGATTACCAACGAATCTAGGGAAAAGGATTCAAATATCCAATACCGAGTATCTACAAGCGGTCCTCGTGTGTATTGTTGAATATAATGGGCTTAGCCCATATTTTCTATTAGTGTGATACTATTTTTATCTATAAATAAACAAACCCTATAAGTGTATTTTATACAAGGGAGATTAATTCTTAATTATTTTCTCCTTTATTTTAACATGGTATCAAGAGCCTAGGGTTAGGTTAATTTTTTTTTGTGAACCCACTATTCACCGCTATTTTCCTGCAGCCGTCTTCGCTGCTCTTATACACTATTTCACTGCCCTACTCTGTTGTTCTCCACCACTGCTCTTGTTGATCATAGTTCACTTGATTTTTTAGGATTTTTCTCCCTCTTTTAAGGTTGTTTCTCTCACTTCATCTACGACCTTTTCTATTACCTCCAATGAATTTCTTAAATGGTATGAGACTCGTTAAAACTCTGGTTTCACTACTTCTGTTGCACATACAACACATACAGGTACATCTTTTGCTGGCATCACTCTTTCCAATTCTCTTGGTCCTTGGGTTCTAGACTCAGGTGCCATAGATCATATTGTTCGTAATAAAACTTTTTTCTCTTCTTTATCTACCTCTGGTTATTTACCTTCCATTACCACGACTAATGACTCTAGGTTCTCATCTCATAGTGTTGATACTATTCATCTCATTCCTTCGTTCTCTATTGCTAATGTTCTCTATGTCCCTGGGTCTCCCTTTAACTTATTATCTATTAGTCGTCTCACTTGTTCCCTTGATTGTGTCATTTCGTTTACCAAAGATACTGTTTGTTTACAAGACTGCAGTTCGGGTTGGATAATTGCATCGGATATGAGTCTCATGATCTTTATCACCTACGAACATCTGCACATATTGGCATGGTTATGGATTCTCCATCTCTCCTTCATGCTCAGTTGGGTCATCCTAGTCTTGCCAAGATACAACAGCTTGTTCCAAGTCTGTCCAAGTTATCCAATTTATCTTGTGAGTCATGTCATTTAGGAAAACAAAGTCGTAGTTCTTTTTCTAGTAGTGTTTCACAATGTGCTTCTTTCACTTTTGCCTTAGTTCATCTTGGGGACCAAGTCTTATTAAGTCCAATTTAATATTTCAATATTTTGTTAATTTTATTGATGTTTTTTCAAGATGCACTTGGTTATTTTTAATGAAAAATCGTTCTGAGTATTCTATATTTCAATCTTTTTTTAATGAAATTAAAAATCAATTTGGAGTTTCAATTCGAATCTTACGCAGTGATAATGCTCGTGAGTATTTCTCTCATTCTTTTAACACTTTTATGAAATCTCATGGCATTCTTCACCAAGCTTCATGTGGTTATATACCTCAACAAAATGGGGTGGCTGAGCGCAAGAATAGACATCTTGTTGAAACTACTCACACTCTTTTAATTCATGGTGGGGTTCCTCAACGGTTTTGGGGTGATGTTATTCTTAGTACATGTTATTTAATTAATCGTATGTCATTTCAGTTTTAAAGAATAAAATTCCTCATTCTATTGTATTTTCTCGTGAACCTTTTAATCCCTTAGCTCTTAAAGTTTTTGGGTCTAGTTGCTTTGCTCACAACCTAGCCTTGATAAATTATCTGCTCAGTCACACAAATATGTCTTTTTAAGATTCACTAGATCTCAAAAAGGATATAAATGCTTCTCACCCTCTCTTAAGCACTACTTCATTTCTACAAAAGTCACATTTATTAAATCTTCTTTTTATTTTAAGTCTTTATCTTCTTCACCTGTGTCTCCATCTAATTAAGTACATATTCTAGTTATCTTTGATACTTCGGTTGTGTCTAGTGTACCTAAAGATTCCTTTCATCCATCACCTCTTTAGGTTTACAGTCATCATCAGATTTCTCATTGTCCATCCGATGAATCTCTTCCTATGCCAACTCTTCTGCCCCTTCTGGCTTTGACAGTTGAACCCGATCTTTCCATTGTCATTCGTAAAGGTATTGATGAGAATCAAGAGTTGCAGTTTAACCAACCTCAAGCACCTGCACAAATAAATAATTCAAAGGATGCTTTGCAAATTCCAAGTGGACCAATCACCAGGTCAAGGGCCCAAAAACTGAAAGAGGCATTGATTGGGCTAATTCAAGACATTTTGACTGCGCAAACAAAGTCTAAGATTGAATTGAAGCCTAATCACGTTCTTAATTTGATATGGGCTGATGAAGGAATTAAATGAAGGAGATTTGGGCTAAAAAACAAATCATTTGAAGAGAAGGGCCCATAGAAAATGCATCTCCAGATTTAGTTTAAGTGTAAATGGGATATTTTGGGCTTAGGTTAAAATCTGAAGAGTCACCCATTATTTTGTGGGCATATTTTAAATTTTTTATTTTGATGTATTTTGATTAATTTTTCATAGGGCTTAGAGTAGTCATGCTTAGTAAATTGTGTTTTTCGTTTTCCCATTTGATGTAATAATTAGTCATCTAAAAGTGTGCCAAAAAGCTGCTGCTGCATTAAATTTGGAGGCTTCTAGGCTGTTGAAGAGTTAGGTTAGTTTTTTAGAAGCTCAAAGGTCTACTTAAGTAAAGAAACCCATGTAAACAACAACTTTGATTTTGAAATACGAATTTGAATCTAAAAAGTTTGAGAGTTTCTCTCTTGAGTTCTTCATTTGGACTTGCAACTTATCAAGGGCCGATCATCCTTGTGGCGTTTACCATACTTTAGGGTCTTTGTTGCATTTTTCTTTCCCGCAAGACAAGGGTTCTGAGTAGATCATCCTAAATCTGAATACTTAGGGATCTTGGGGCATTCAACTACTCTTTGTTGTGGGTTCTGGGGTTTATTCCTAACCGGGTTCACATCATTACATTCTACTCGTAATCCCTCTCCACATTAAACTACATTAATTTATCATAGACTATTTAAACCTTTTTATACTTGTCTTTCGTCTTTTTCTTTTGTGTTCATTCCAAAAACTGTAGGTGATGCCTTAGCCCATCCTGGTTGGCGTTAAGCAATGCTTGATGAAATAAGTGCTCTTCAGAATAGTGGAACTTGGGAACTCGTTCCTTTACCATCTAGGAAATCTATTGTTGGTTACAGGTAGGTTTTTGTTATCAAAGTTGGTCCTGATTGTACAATTGGTCGTCTCAAAGCTCGTCTTGTGGTTGAAGGTTATACATAAATTTTTGGTTTAGACTATAGTGATACTTTTTCTCAGTGACAAATATGGCTTCTATTTGCTTACTCATAGCTATAGTAGCTCTTCAAAGATGGCGTTTTTATCAATTGGATGTCAAAAATGCTTTTCTTAAAGGGGATTTGCTGGAAGAAATGTATATGGAGAAACCTCCAGGTTTTGTTGCTCAAAAGGAGTCCGCTGGATTGGTATGTCGTCTCTACAAATCTTTATATGGCCTTAAGCAGTCTCCTAGGGTATAATACGAAAAATTTAGTAGTGTTGTTCAACAATTTTGTATAACTCGTAGTGAGGCAGATCATTCAATTTTTTTACCGCCACTCAAGTGTTTGGTCCATCTATCTAGTGATATATGTTGATGATATTATTCTTACAGGTAGTGATAACCATGACATCTCTCAGATAAAGCAACATATTTGTCACCACTTTCAGACTAAAGATCTTGGGAAACTCAGATATTTCTTAAGGATTGAGGTAGCACAATCTAACAATGGTATTGTTATCTCTCAAAGGAAGTATGCATTGGATTGGAGGAAACTGGATTAATGAATCCAAAATTTTTTGACACACCCATGGATCCTAATGTCAAACTTCTACCTAGTTAGGAGGAACCTCTTTCAAATCCTGTGAAATATAGAAGATTAGTTGGAAAATTGAATTATCTTAGTGTTACTCATCCTGATATTTCATTTGTAGTTAGTGTGGTGACTCAATTTCTTAATTCTTCATGTGTTGATCATTGACATGCAGTCATTCATATCTTGAAGCATATTAAAGGTTCTCTTGGAAAAGGCTTACTATATGGTCGTAATAACAATAGTAAAGTTGTATGTTATTCAGATGTTGATTGGGCAGGATCTCTGTCTGATAAAATATATATACTTCTGGATATTATGTTATTATTGGTGATAATTTGATTTGTTGGAAAAACAAGAAACAACATGTTGTAGCAAGATCTAGTGCTGAAGCATAATATAGAGATATGGCCTCAACTACCTGTGAGCTTATTAGGCTTAAACATTTACTTAAAGAATTACGATTTGGAGAGGCCACTCAAATGATACTCATATGTGATAATCATGTTGCTATTCATATTAGCTCAAATCTTGTCTTTCATGAAAGGAGCAAACATATTGAGATTGATTGTCATTTTATTCGAGAGAAAATTATATCTGGAGACATTAAGACTAAATTTGTTAATTCAAATGACCAGTTACCTGATATTTTCATTAAATCTTTATGGGAACCTATAATTGATTATATTTGTAACAAACTTGGTACATATGATTTATATGCACCAGCTTGAGGGGACTGTTGAATATAATGGGCTTAACCCATATTTTCTATTAGTCTATTACTATTTTTATCTATAAATAAGCAATCCCTATATGTGTATTTTACACAAGGAGATTAATTCATAATTATTTTCTCCTTTATTTTAACATGTATGAACTCCTTCATCAGTTTTTCACCACTTGATATCTTAGTCTACGTGACTTAGATCATCAGTGAAGCCAGAAGATCTATATTAAAATATAGGCGTGTTATACATAATGTAAATAAATAAGCACAACACATACAATATCCCAAATATAGATCACAATTTACAATGTTCAAAAACCTTCCCAACATTAAAAACAAGACTTAACTATCAACTATCAAAATAATACATGTACTTTAGAAATTTTACAATTCACAATATGTAAGAATTTTTACATCATCAAAACAACACTAAGTTACTAAATCATCAAAATTTACTATTCCAATAGGTTCACACAACATAAAATTAAACATTAAATCAAATATCATCCAAGAACCTGTTTACCACCAAAATTATATGTATATCTACTAAATTCATCAAGATAATTTATTTCTATACTTTCAAAATCAGTTCTCAATCAAAATAATTCACTTTCATTCAAAACTATTATTGAAAAGAAGCATTAAAATTGGTAAGCACGTCACCCCATATCCAAATATTATAACCTAAGGTTCTATTTAAAGTAAAACTAGCTTCTCATACCTGAAAGCTCAATATGAAGGAAACTCCAAAGTCAAGCAGTTATATAACTCCAAAATCTAGGAATCTAGAGCAAGTTATTAAAACATAACCGACATTCAGTATATAACATAATAAGTTGAGAGAATCACTTTCTCAACTGATCCATTAAAGATTGATGACCAAAACTTAAGGAAAACCAAAGAATAAGGGATCTTTAGAGTATATAGGAACTTACTCTATTTGAAGATCTGATAGGATAGAAATGTTCCTTGGTTCCTCAGCTACTCCATGGTGTGATCAGATTCTTAAATAGATAAGGTATGAAGTGAGAAATTGAGAGAGAAGGGAGATGGAGACATGGAAAGATGTGGAGGGAGAGAGAAAGAAAAGTTAGGGTGTGTATGTGTGTTTATTCTTTTATGGGTGGGGGCTTATATTATACCCAACTACAGGAATTTTCGTCCTCGAAAATTAGTTTTCCAAGAAAAGATCAGGATATGATGCTCATATTTCTTCTTCTATTTCCCAATTGGAATCACTAGAGATGAGATCGCACAAATTTTGACCATACTGATATTTCTTCAATAGTTTTGTTTTACTTGGAAGTCTAAAATCCTAGTAGGTTTCACTTCAAAAGATATATTTTATTTCACTTGTACTGAAGCATATTCTAGAATATGACTTAGATCAAGTACATATTTTCTTAGTTGTGATACGTGAAAAATGTTGTCGGTGTTGGCTAAAGAAGGAGGCAAAACAAGTTCATATGCGACAAAACATTTTCTCTTGAGAATCTGATAAGATCCTATGAACTTTGGAGTCAATTTCTGCATAGAGATTCCCAAATCTATCGGTAGAAAGTATGTAGTCTTTGTTAATCTGTCCATTATAACCCAAACAGAGTCATGGTTTCTCAAAGTATATAGTAGGTGGGTAATAAAATTCATCTAGATACTATCTTATTTACACACCAGAATATCCAACTGAGTTAACATGCCTCTAGGTCGTTTATGTTCAATCTTGGCTTTTTGACAAGTCAAAGGAGCAGCAACACACTATGCTACCTCATTTTTCATGTCAGATCACCAATAAGACTTCTTCAAGTCTTGATACATTTTAGTCATACCCAGATGTGAGCTAAGTTTACTTTTATGGCCTTTAGATAACACTATTTGCTTTAACTCCTTATCTTATAGTATACATATTATGTTCTTGAATCTTAAAAGACCATCTCCTCCTAAAGAGAAATCTTTACCTTTATCAATATCTAATAAACTCAAGATACTCTTCAATTTTAAATCCTCGAATCGCTTCTTCTTCACCTTCTCCAGAAATTCATTAGTTATAACAAGAGTATTACAACTAATACAATTTGATGAAATATAAACCTCCAAATTCAAATTCCTGAAATCTTCAATTAATTTCAGCTCTTTTATCATGAGCGATGGCATCTGCATCTTTTTATGACTTGAGGAATTAACAACAATACTTACCTTTCCAGGATGATAAATTACCTAGAAATTACAATCTTTTAAGAATTAAATCCATCTCCTCTACCTCATGTTAAGCTATTTCCAATCAAAAAAATATCTTAAGCTTTTATGATCACTAAATACATTAATATAGGCTCCAAAAAGATAATGTCTTCATATCTTCAAAGCAAAGACAACTGCTGTTAATCCCAAATCATGAGCTAGATAATTATTTTCATGCACCTTTAGTTGAAGATAGGCGTAAGCAACAACTTTCTTATTCTACATCAAAACACAATGTAATCCCTAATAGGAAGCATCACAAAAGACTTCAAAAGGCTTATCTATATTAGGGATTGTCAAAACAGGAGCATTAGTCAACCTTCTCTTCAGCTCTTCAAAACTTATCTTACATTGCTCGAGCCATGCAAAATGATAATCATCTATAAATCTCAAGAAAGGCCTAAAGATTTGATTCATATAATATCCTCAGTCGGTGTAGATACCCAACATAGAGGAGGTTTGTCCATCTATAACCACTGTACACTCAACACGCATAGAGGAGGTTTTTATAATATCCTCAGTCGGTGTAGATATCCCTAACTCAATATTTAACTCACTAACTAATAACTTGAGTCTCTTTGTGCAATTAATATAGATAAAAGAATGAGTTGCCCCAAAATCAAACATTACAGATAATTGTTTTCCAAGAATGAAACAAATACGTCTAACAAGGCTAGCAAACTGTGAGGCCTTAGCTCCACTAATAGCATAAACTCTGTCAGCTGCTCTAGGTTTCTAATTATTACCCTACTACACCACACTCAAAAATTGAGTCCCCAAAGGAGCACGATAGTCTTTTGTTGCTTGACCATACTTGTGACATCTACCACATCTCACATCTTCCACTGGGTTGTTAGCACCAAGGCTAAGCATGTGATTTGATGAAGTCAAGAAAGACCATTGCTTGCTGAAGTTTCTGATGGATTGAATCTGGAATATTTTAGATCAATGCCTAGCACGTGAGTTGATGAAGACTGTCTTTGGAACCAACCTGGACTAGAATTGTTCAAGTGAAGACTTTGAGCCAACTTGAAGATTGTTGGGTGATTCGGTCTTGGTCCTTAGTTGAGTTTGTGTATTGGTGATTGGGTTAGTCCTTAATCATTAGTGGCATGGTTCATCATTCCTGAGGTGCTAAGAGATTCACAAATATTTTTATCAAAACTGGTTTTAAGAAAATAGCCCAAACTGATTTTTGCTGGAAAAGGTTTTTCAATCAATTGAATTTCTAAAACAATCGATTGAATGTGACAGTTATTTCTGTTACTACTGGAATCTTTGACTGGGTCAACTAACGGTCAATTCAATCGATTGAATGGTTTGTTCAATTAATTGAACTGTGACACCTAAGCTGTTTTAAAACTGATTTAGGTATTTAAAGGAATGGGCACTATCATTTTCAGTAATCTAAGACTTTCGAAAAGCATTCTTTGAGATTTTCTAATTGAGATATAGCGCCCCTTTTGTGCGATCATCCTTTGACAAAGCTTTTCAAAAACAAGAAACCTCCAAGAACGTGAATCTTTAAGCATCCTTGAGTGAGGTTCTTGTAACTTTGGTTCTGGACCAAAGCTAAGTCTTTTACACCTGATCTTCATTCTTTGTAATATGTTCTGTGTAGAAGTACTATGTGATCAATTCCTGATCTTGCTGTTGTGTAAATCTGTTTGCTGTTTTAATTACCTGGTCTGTAATTGAGTTGGTGCAGTGGGTTTCTGCACTATTCTCACATCTGCTGAGGGGTTCAGTAGAGTGCGAGTGCTGCGGGGAGCAGTGTTGCTTGTGGATTGCAAGTGTTGTGGTGTAGTGGGTTTCTGCACTGGTTACACTTTAGCTGAGGGATTCAGTGAGGTGTGGGTTTACTGCTGGGAGCAGTTTGTAACTTGCTGGGAGCAAGGGTTGTAAACTGATCTTGTGATCTTTTTAGTGGAAATCTTTGCTAGTTTGCAAAGGACTGGACGTAGCCCTTGAGAAAGGGCGAACCAGTATAAAAATTTTGTGTTATTGCTTTTCTCCCTACTCTTCTTGATTTCTTTTATTCAACTGTTGTTATCATTTAAATTCACTAGATTAAAATCTGATCATATTGTTGATTATATTCTGAACATCTGTTTACATATATCTGAATCAACTGTGTTTCTGGATTATTTCTAATACACTGAATTGTGTTTAATCATCTTGAACTTGGATTAACACATTTCTATACTATAAACTATTTTTTGGGTTTATCTTTAACAATTTTCGCTGTGCACAATTGATTGTTTACTGGACAGTTCAGAATTACACGAGTTGATTGATTGATTTAAGAATTTTCATTCTCTATTTCAAGAACAAATCAGATTTGCAAAATGATTTTGAAAGTTCAATTTACCCCCCTCTTGAACTCGGTCTAAACCTTATCTTACATGGGTGAGGGTATAACATTGAACATAAGGTCGTGATTGAGAATTGGGCCCCTCCATTCCTAAAGAATTAAGGACTAGAGTAAGGAATCTTCTTGTCTTCATATTTTGGTTTACTTCTAGAGGGTCCTCCTGCCATATGTGGCTTAACACTCATGCTACTACTTTTCAGACTTTCTACCACCTTGGTTTTCGCCACTAGAGCAAGAAATTGTCTAATAGACATTAGGACTACCACTTCTTTGAGCTATTGCCTCAATCCAAACTCAAATTTTGTACACCTCCAAGCTTCAGTTAAGGTCTGGGTATAGAACCTAGCCAGATGTTTGAATCTTGTAGCATACTCAGTAAGAGAAAGATTTTCCTGTTCCAGCTGTATGAATTCAATCTCCTTTGCATATCTAACACTGTTAGAAAAATGGTCCTCCAGGAATCTTGCTTTGAAATTGTCCCAAGTGGCTTCCTCTCCTCTATCTTTCATCATTTGCTTCATGTCTATTCAGCAAAAATTTAGCTTCTTTAGTCAGTATATAGGTGACATAGGATAACTTCTTCTCTTCAGGGCATTGTGTGGCTTCAAAGATTCTTTCAATGTCTCTTACCCATTGATATGCTTTATCTAGAATTTATTTCCCATTAAACTTTGGTGGATTGTGTCTCATGAATTCCTCTAGACTTAAGGAATGGTGTTGTTGATGAAAATGAGATGTTTCTATTGCTAATCTAGCAATTTCTAATTGATGAAAATATCAATAACATATATTTTTATTTATTTTTGTTATCAATAACATAGATATCTCAAAAAATCAATAATTTTTGTTTATTTAATGAAAATAGCAGTCACATATATTTTCTTAACATATCTAATTACTAAACATCTACTTAACATCTATCTACTTAACATGATGTTTCTCATTTACCTTATGACTAATCATACAATAAATTCATTGATAATATATAATCAAATTAACCCAATGACCCTAATTGATAATATAAAAACAATTACTTTTACAAAAATTAGATTTAAAAAAGATTAACACTAAAGCATAAAGTGCTATAACTAAAGAATAAAACTTTATTACACAAAGCATCAGAATTCAATGTTTGCATCTTTTTATTGGTTTCTTTGCTCGAAGGATCTCAAAATTGTTTCAGATATTGTTATTAGTTTACAAATTTTTAACTTTTCACAATCTTTTGAACTTTGTTTCCAATTTTATTGCGAACTTTATTTCTTGGTTATTTTGCAGGATAATTGCTTTGAAATATGTTTATGAGATATTGTAAATTTTATTCTCTAATTCATTCACTCATATTTCAATTAGTATTTGATTAAGAGATACAATTCAGACTTGTGATTGATTAGGTCAATTGGCAGAGGTGGACACTCCTATCAGACCCTCTAGTCTAGAATATGAGACTCTTTCTACACCCTCTTCATTTCACTTAATGTTGTTTTGAGGTGTATTTATAATTAAATATTGAAATATGAAAGTATTTGACTTTGTATTAGCATGTTGTCATTAAAAACTTACATAAAATATATATAATAATATATAATAGAAGGCGTTAAATATGAAAAGTATTAAATACAAAAAAAAGTATTTAATATTATATTTTATTATATTACTATCATTTATAAATATAAAATACACTATAGTGGAAATTAAACATGAAAGTATTAAACATATAATGAAAATTAAATAAGAAAGTATATTAAATACAAAATGTACACTTTTATAAATACCAATCTAATTGCTTAAGGAATTGTTAGTTTTTTTATAAAATATTTTTTAATTTTTATATGCAATTTTAGTTTTTTTCTTGTTTATTCCTATTCTCGATATTTATATTTTGTATTAATAGATATAAAAAAATTAGAAGTAGGTAAAATTAAAATTTAATTTAGTATGTTAGTAAAAAATTTAAAAATTTAATTTAATTAATTTTTTTTAAACTAATGAAAATATTATCACTTCATATTTTTTTATTATTTTATCTTATGTATATTATGTATGTAAAACTAAATATGAGTAATCATCCTTTTCTAATTCTTAAGTGGAAGCTTCTATCTATTAGTTTTTTTTTATTTTTACTTTATTATATTTGAATGTTTTTATTATAGTTCTTCAATTTTGCATCATAATTTTAAAATATTATTAATAATAAATAAGAAAACAAATTATATATTTAATAAAAAATCTTAATATATACTGTTATAATTTTTTTATATTGATGTGCTTCAGTGCAAGTTTTGTATGGTAATTTTCAAATAATATTTAAAGTAAAACAGAGAAAAAATTATATACAATTTTTTTATATATTATTATTGATGCATAATTTTATTGGTATAAATATAATTACAAGAGTGATATGTATTTCTTCTTTCTGTTACTTCCAAATCATTTAGAGGAAACGTTTTGTTAGACTTATCTTAATTTAGATGAGAAATATTATTTCCATTAAAAGAAATACGTGATTTATGAAAAATTTAGCATAGTCTTATTACAATACATTGTATTGTGGAGTCTATAGAAATTTTAAATAATATAAAATATTAAATAATAGACGTTCAAAAAAATCTATGTCTATGTTTTCTTACAAGTGGGTAATGCTCAAACTCTTCTATACAGATAAACAATTTTTGAAAATAGAAAAATTGTCGCGATCCAATCAATTGAAAATGAAAATCAATTTATTGAATTTTTTTATCAACAATATTTTCAACAAATTAATTTTCAAAAAATAATTAGTTACGGTACTTTGTAAAAGTGATTTTCGAAAATGATTTAGTCTCACTTAAATCCAATTTTATATGATTTAGTTGGATCTTTGAAACTCATTCTATTGGTTCAAGTCGCATACATTGGTTTAGATCACACTCACACACACAACCTAACTCTAGACCAACTCTCAAATGATCTTCATTCTTGGTCCAAGATGATTTCATCAAATATCATAACCACAATAGTGCTAACAATATTTGTATATCTTTGTATCTATATATATATATATATATATATATATATATATATATATATATAACCTTGAATATAAGTATATAAAATGAGACTAGGTTAAAAAAAAAAAATTGATTGGGAAGAAAATGAACTTGATCGTAGTATCTTGTCTTGAAGTAACAAGTCTCCTTATGTCTTTCATTTGTGAGTGTTTAAATTTAATTTGTAAATTCTTAATTTCTAATGATCTTTCTTAAATTTGCACAAATTATTTTAAAATTAATTAAACAAAAAGTAAAAAATAAAATAATTTTGAGATCAATTCTTCAATCTTGCAATTGAGAATTATGATACAATCCTATCTTTGAACTATAGAATCTTAATACTCAATTTAGAATTGGATAGTGAGCTAATGATAATCAAATTGAAGTAATAATATAGAAGAGCAAGCGAAAGAGTCCGAAAAAAAAAAGAAAATATAAATTTCACTCTTATATAGTAATAAAAAGGGATAGAAAATTAAAAACCTCTAATTTTTAGTTCTATTTGGCGGCTCAATATCTTTTTTAAAAATTTAAAATATTATATATTTATTATTTAGTAGAAAAAAAGTTCAAAACTGTTTTCATAAAAGAAAATATATTTATAGTACTGATATACAGTTAAGATATTTTAAATTTTTAATTAAAAATATTTTAAATATAATTTTAAAATTAAATATTTTTTAATTTTATAATAATATATTAGTATTAAATCTTTTTAATTTTAAAACACTTATTTTACTTATTTAGATCTTTAGTTAATCTTGTCCTAGATGATTCAAGAGAGAGAGAAACTGTTTAGCAAAAAAGTCTATTATGAAATTGTTTGTCGATCTTAAAAAAAAATATGAATATAGAGGAAAGAGGAAATGTTGTTGAGTTGAAGAGCATCAGATAGAGAGATATGAGATAGACTTGTTTGTGGATGAATTTATAATTTAATAAAAAATGTGACTTAAAAAAAAGAGATATTTCAGAAACAAAGTATAGATAGAGAGATATGAGATAGACTTGTTTGTGGATGAATTTATAATTTAATAAAAAATGTGACTTAAAAAAAAGAGATATTTCAGAAACAAAGTATAGTGAATTTGAAAAGGGTTAAATATAAAGAAAAAAACACAATATTAAAGTTTGTTTTATGCATAGTACAACAAACTATATGCATTTAATAATAGATCAATAATTTTATTAATAAAAAATTACATAAATGAAGTTGAGAATTAGTTGAGGATTTTGAAATTTTTAAAACATGTTTTTTAAATACTTTTCAACTAATTTAATAAAAGTACTAGTTTTAATGTATTATTTTTATTATTTATTTAATTATAAGGAAGTCGGGTTAAATTTATTTATTATTATAACGTAGACCAATTCATGTACTAATTTTAACTTAATTGTTAATTTTGAGTTCAAAATTATATTATAGCTTACTAAAAATGAACTAAAACTTTTCGAGATGATTTATTTTGAGGAAGTCAGATTTTGACTGAGTACTATCTCTCTTTATAATAGTTGCATAGCTTTGTCAATGAGACACCAAGTGGAGATATTGCATAGCTTTGTTAATGAGACACCAAGTGGAGACCAAGTGGAGATATTGCATAGCTTTGTTAATGAGACACCAAGTGGAGATCCATCAGCACCTGCAGAAGATTTTCTGATGCTGAAGTCAGTAAGAACATATCAAAATAATATAATTGAGTGTGTACTTTTGATATATTGGTCTTTATTTATAGGACCTTTAAGGGGAGTCAGAGTTATTCCTAATAAATAAGAATTATGGTGATAAATGAGAATTATAGTGATTGATATCAAAGATTATCATAAATATACAATCAATTGTCATAAAATATATTAAATGAAATCAAATGAGATCAGATTAGGATGAATCATATATGGGGTAGGTACAATAGGTATGTGATTTATTTGATATTAAATAAAGCTTTCATGTTTATAGTTAATATTCTTTTTATGGCTTAGACATAATATTTTTATTTTAGTAAATTCAAAGAATCTGGTATATATTTTGTTGATCAGTGAACATATTTGTACAATATTTTTATTATTATAATATATATATATATATATATATATATATATATATATATATATATATATATTTTGTAGTGTCAATAAAAATAAAATTTATAAAAAGATAGAATTGGTTTGGGTGTAAAAAAGTTGGACTCCATAATTGAAAATAACATCGATAGGGTATATGAAGTTTCATGTAATTTAATAATAAAACAAAAGTGAATAAAAATATCAGTAATAAAATAGAGTCCAATAAAAAAACTATTTCACTTTTTAACATTCAAATCACTTTAATTTATGTAATATTTATGATAAGCACTTTATAATCACAACATGATATAAAATCTGATTTTGATATTTTTGTAAAACACAATTTAATTTGTTTTTCATATTTAGAAACAAATCAATTCTAAATTGTGTTCAACAAATCATTTTGAATTGTTTTTGTATTTAGCTATAACAAAACAATTTAGTCTCAATTTCAAAAAGATTTTGCAAAAAAATATAGGTAATTAAAATATATTAAATCAAATTAATTTTATTGTAAGCAAAACTATAAAACCATGGACCAAGGTGGAAAAAATGATTTGATCTCAAATAAAATTGAAATCAGATTTCAAACACAGATTTAAAACATTTACTTATTTTTATATTTTTTTACTTGAGTGTTGTTATCAAATACTGTTAGCACTAATGAGTTGGTGTGAAGATTTGATGAATCCAACCATGTGAAGAAGTTCAAGACCATGTGATCATATGTGGACTGTATGAAGAATTCATGAGGATTGAAAGGCTCGGTCTAGAATTTAGGATTGTGTGTTATGTGGCAAGTTTGATTCAATTCAGCATTATAAGCATTTTCAATCAAGGATAAGCTCCATGTTTTCAAATCTGATTTAACTAAGGTTTTGAGAAATTACTAAAATCAGATTTTGAGTTTTGAACAATTATTTTAACTAACTGGAGAAAAACAGTCGACTATTTGACAAAACAAGCGAATGAATTTTAAATGACAGTTGTCTATAAATAGTTGGCGCGAAATTTTGGAACATAACGAAATCATTCTGAATCATTTTCCAATCAAGTGTTCTGAGTTTTCTAAGAGAGAGAAAAAAACACCTTAATAGTTCTTGTGATCAAGATCATTCAAAAATCTCTTCAAGAACTGTTTTCTCAATACTGCTAGAGCTTTGAATTGATTATTGTTGCTATACTGCTGATATGATCATACTGAATAAGCCTTCTATACTCTTATTTTTAATACTTTTGCAATCTGTTCTTGTATAGAAGTGTTTGTGCCATTGTGGCTATTTGAAATCTTTCATTGTACTGAATTTTATTCTAGTGTGAGTTACCTGGTGTGGTAATTTTGTTTGTACAGTAGGCTCTGTACAAATTGTAACTTGCTGAGGGGATCAGTAAGGGGTTTTCTGGGTTATATAGTGGATTTTGTATAGTTCTTGATCTGTTGTAGGTTTTAGCGGATTGTTTTCTACGGGGAGTAGTGTATTCTTGCGGGTAGCAAGTGGTTGAATTCCTGTAAACTGATATGGTTTGATCTTTTATAGTGGAAATCCTTACTGTGGATAAGGGACTAGACGTAGCCCTTGAGGAAGGGTGAACCAGGATAAATCCTTGTGTTCTTGTTCTCTCTTGCACTCTCTTGATATTTCTTGATATATCTTGTTGAATTTCTTGAATTTTCAGAATCTATTAAAACTTGTGAACTGAACTGTTTGCTTAATATTCTAATAATAGTCTAAGTATTTTTGAAAAACATATATCTCACTTGAATACAGTTTACTCATCTTAATTCTGGAACTAAATCATTTTCTAATTCACTGAGTTTACTGTTCATCAGTCAGTTTTTCCATAAAAGTTGATTTGTCACAATTATTGGTTAAAAACAAATTTCATACATTAATCAGATGTATTGTTTGATAAAAGGTTCTTTAATCTATAATTCATTTCAAACCTGAATTTGATTTAATTCTTTGACTTTTTGAATTAATCTTTAAATATTGTTTTACTGCACACTGTATTTTTTCAGAACTTGCTTAACAGTATACTGGTTTCCAGAATTAAAATCTGTCTTCAATTTACTGATGATGTGTGATTGCATTTATTTTGGAATTTGTTTTGAACCTTTGCTGATTGGAATTTATATCATCTTGAATAGTTTCTTTAAAGATTTTTCATTTCTCATATTGAAAAATACATTTCCGAAAAGTTTTAAAGGTATTCAATTCACCCCCCTCTTGAACTTGGCCAAAACATATTTTACAAATACAAACACATACTTGAGTATCGTTATCATCAAAACTTTATTAGATGATTAGATCATCTAAAGAAACTTTGGACCGTCTAATGATCCAACAATCTCCCCCTTTTTTACGATGATAAAACTACAATCCTTAAGAACAAATAATTGCAAAAACATAAAAAGAGTAAACAACGAAAGTTTTTATTTGATGAAAAACATGCAAATGCACAATTGCATAGAATTGTAAAACAAATTCAAGAGTATTCAATATTGCACCAGACTTTGAAAAATAAAACTGGAAAATATTTCTATAAAAATATTGTAATCAAAATATAGTTGAACTAAATCAATATATCCCTACTTATAAATGGAAAAAAATTGATTTTATAGATGCATTAAAAAAATGATTTAAAAATATCATGCATTAAAAGAAACAAATATAGATGTAGATAAAATTAAATGAAAATATTTAAAACGTTCTTCAACAAGGGGTTTTATAAAAGTATTTGCTAATTGTTCATCACTTGAGACAAATTGCAAATCAATGGTACCCTTTTGAACATTATTTCTTATAGAATGATGTTTGATTTCAATGTGCTAAAAACACAATTGTTTTATAAATAAAATTAAACAAATTTGAAGAAACCAAGTTAGTGTAAATCAAATTTAAAAGAATTATGCAGAAAATATGACACCTTGCCTAAACAATTACATATCATCAAATACATGTAAACTCAATTAGACTGTCTAATGTGTAAAGGATTTAGACTAACAAATGCAAGCAAAAATAAATATCTATCTTGTAGACGGGACAAACCATCTAATCTTAGATGAACCTTTGTTAGTAAAATGTGAAGGTCTCATATGTATCTGACCAATTCCAACAAATCTCGTTCATCTTTGTCTCTTGTCTCTCAATTCTGGAAATGTAAACTTTCTTATCTTTATGAATAGCGAGCATCCATTTTCCCAATTCCAATTTTTGAGTCTTCTTATTTAGATTTAATATATTTGTTAGAGGAAGAATTTTCTCTTTTGGTATCCACACATTTTAGGTCCTTTCATGTTAGTTTTCCTCCAATAATTATTCTTGAATGTTGCTGCAAAAATAGGATGTAGAATCGAAAAACTAGCTTTCTCTTGTTGCATTAATTCAATTTCTTTGCAAGCATTTTTGTAATTTATTTTAATAATTTTATATGCAGATGCAATCATACCAGATATTGCTTCTTGATAAGCTAAACATAAACTATCAATATCAATAAAAATCTATCTCATTATCTAAATCATCTGACAAGGAGTTATCTGTCACGTCATTCATGAGACCTATGTTTGCCTCCTCTTTAAAATTAGAATTGGATGAATCCAAATCCTCCCGGTGTCACATCAGACTTTTCTTCTTTTTTTTGAGAAATTCTTCTTGTTGTTCGGCTTATTAAGGTTGTGTAAGCCACCTAAAAAAGATGAAGTATATGTTATCCACACCATTAACAACCTGTCACAATTTTCTCCTATATTAGCAACACATCTCATAAATCCTTAAACGCATTTTAATAACATCAGCTACGAAATTTGAAAAGGGAATGTATTGATCATAACAATGACATTTAGTCAAAGGCAATTGAACTGATCATACCTTAGATGAGTGGAGGGGTTGTTTAAAGGGGAATAGGTTAGCGAAGCATCATTTCCTAAGCACATGGAGAAAGCATTGGGAAATTGCAGGACATGAAATCCTTCAGGATTTCATGGCTTAGCTAAGATTTAGTGTATGAATTCAAAGAAGTTGGATTGTTCAGCTCCGTGCATTATTCAACATGGAGAAAGCAAAATGCCCTTTTTTCTATATAAGAGATTAGAGTGGTTAATAAAAACTCAATGAGTGAAATTGACCTTACACGTTGCTCAGTAACAGAAGTTAAATAATTATAAAATAATAGTAAACCCGTACAGAAACTACAAAATACTTTTGACACTTAATACAAAATACACAATCTAAACGAAAGTGTATATATACCTTTAAAGGAATTAAATTGTTGTGGTTTCAACATAAACGAATCTCTGACAAAATAGTAAAAACTACACATTAGAAAATGATAAGAACTTTAATGTCTTGGTTGGGCTTTTCGCATGATCCCTCAAAAGCTATTTTCATACCTTTCTGAAAACTGTGTACATTGCGAAACTCCTTCCATCTCTTTCCAGTTTTTGTCATTTTCTTTTGGAGATTCCTTGTGAGCAGCTTGCACTTGGCATCCTTCAAAGGTCCATGAAGAACCACATGATCCAAACCTCCTTTACGAATATACTTAGCAATCTCTGTAGGCAAATCCTACACCAACGATTATTGTCAATGACTAAAGCAAATACTTAAATTACTATAAGTAATTTCATTAAGTATATTAAGCAAAAGCTGATAAAAAAAGTTACTAGGTGGCTTGCTTCACATTGATATTTTGTGAGGGTAAAGAAAGAATGGGTTAATGGGGCGTTGGTGATTGGCGCGCGTGTAAGAACACGGTTCAAGAACCTGCTCGAAGATTCAGACGCCGACATTACCTTGAATACAATGAGATGGAAGCGGGATTGTCCTACGTAACGGAAAATATAGCAGTAAGTGTGGTGGGGCTTGAGAATGAAAACGCATATCCTCACAGTGTAATCTCCTACCTTAGACATAACTTTAGGAACAAAATTTAGAAGTATAAAAAGATTAATATATAAAAACTTCGTAAGATGAGTTACTATTTGAAATAAATATTGATGTAATATTAAATATAATAAGTAGGCTTGGGTTGAAGAATCACAATAAGTTTTCCTCACACTGCAATTTTGTAACTCACAGAAGTTTTAATAACTCACAAAACATTAGGAAGAGATTTCAAAACTTATAAAAAATTAATAAACAGCAACTTCATAAATGATAGAGCAATTAAAGTTAAAAAAGACTTTTAAGTGCTCAAGATTTAAATTATATAAAAATAATTTAAATAATATATGGTACAATTAATAAAATAATAATTTTAAATACCACCAAACATTTAAAGTCTGAATATTAATAACATTTAAATATGTATAACAAACACTTATTTTATCTTCCTAATAGTGCAATCTCCAAACCATTGTAATGGAGGAGGTATCTACCCTTAATCTCATTACAATGTATTATAACTAAGTTTTTCATAATTTCCTCTAACCTGTAACTAAAAGTGTATAATACATACGAAAATGTATAAATATAGTAATTAATAATAACTATAAACATTAAGATTTTATTTAACTTGTCTTAGGCTTCAAATCATAAACGTAAAATAACACTATTTAATTAAATGAAAAAAAAAATAATTTTTCAGCCTAAGATCTGACCTTTTGTGTTTGTGGTGGTGTTCTTCCCTCTTCATCCAATCGCAGATCGCAGGTACCAGATGCAGCGTTACCATATTTTTGGTATGTTTTTGTCCGTGCTCCACGAAAGCACATGAAAATACCAATGATTAATATTTTAAAATTGAGATGTTATTCCTTTATATCTGCCTTTGTAGCTTAAGAGAAAACCTTGACATCTGTAACAAATCAGTCTTCAATAGTGTAATCGAGAAGATATTTTCCCATAATATCAATTTTATTTGGTATAAAATCATTCAAATATGAATATTATATAATATATAATGTATAATATGATGCATGCAATATTTCTTAACCTGTTTTTGGTGATTTTGTAAAACTGTATTTAGTTGAACCAATTTATGTGATTTCACAAGAAGATGGATGTTCGTAGATAAAGTCTATTTGGTTGAACTAATTTGGGAAGATAGATTGGAGAAGATTTGTAAGATGAGATCCTCAATCATCTAGAGAGATTTACTGGGTCTTGTAAAGTGAGTTGAAAATTACAAAACACCCTTATAAGTGGGTGATAACTTTAGAAATTGCGAAACATTCCTGTAAGTGGGTATACTGTGTCATGACACTCTCAAACAATATTTCTAATTTAAAAATTTCAAAATGCCAAAATAATTCTAAACAATACAAAAATCTTATAATTTTTTAAATTATTTATTTTGATTCAAAGGGTAAATTTGCAATTGTGTTTCTTCATCATTTCAAAAAAAGTTAAAAATCTCACACAACAAATTTGTTATATTTAATTTTTTACCATCTTATTCCACAAGAGTCAATTAATAATTTCACAAATATATCAATTAAAAAATAAAAAATAATCTATAACATTTATCAAATCATTTTCAAACTTTTACAAACATTTTTCTCAAATCCTTTCAAATTTTACCATCTATTCATTAATCCAAACAACGTTACCATTCACATACAATTTACTCAAATTGAATCTACTCAAATTGATGTTATCTGTTTATGTTTTTGTAATGAGATTATTGGTCAATACCTACTCCATTGCAATGGTTGGGAGGTTGCACTGTCACGAACATCACTAATTTTTTCATTCTTGAGCAACGCACCTACTGCTATCTTTGGTAGAGCATGTATGTTATACATATTTAAACCTATAAATATTCTGTCTTTAAATGCTAGATAATTTGAGAAGTTTGATATTATTATTCTATTACTTATACCATATATTATTTAAATTATTATTTAATAAAAATTAAATTAAATATAATTTAAATCTTGAGCACTTGAAAGTCTTTCTAACTCTAATTGCTCTATCATTTATGAAGTTGTTATTTATTAATAGATTAAAACATTCCCAAAGTAAGTTAGGAGATTGTAGTTTAAGGAAAATCTGTCTTTTGATTTTTGAGCTCCACGCTTACTATTATATTTAATATTACATAACATCATTGTTTTATTCTAAAGTTATGTGCAAGATAAGAGATTACACTGATGGTAATCTATGGGTTCATTCTTAAGTCTCATACCTACTATTATATTTAAAATTATATAAATATTAATATTTTAAATTTTTTAATTTTTTAATAATTTATTATTTTGATTTTGTTTAGTTGAGAAAGTAGATTTGAGAGAATGAATTATCTATTTAAATCAGTCTTCAACAATGCAATCAATCAAGTGGATATTTTCTCGTAATATCAACTTTATTGAGTATAAAAACATTCAAATATGAATATTATATAATATATAATATAATACATGCAATATTTCTGAACCTATTTTTGATGATTTTGTAAATGATAAACTGTTGGAAAGTTGAGAAATTTAAAATATTAATATTTATGTAATATTGAATATAGCAGTAGGTGTGGGGTTCAAGAATGAAGACGTGTGGGGTTCAAGAATGAAGACATATATTATCCTCACAATCTCCTAACTTGCACATAACTTTTAGAACAAATTTCAAATGTTTTAAAGAATTAATAAATAACAATTTTCTAAGATTAGTTACCTATTTAGATTTTACAATATAGTTAACTTAAGTCATTCTTTCAAATACTACTAGAATGTTTTCAATCATTAAAAATGTAAAATAGTACACGGTAGGGAGTTGACAAATACAACACCTAAACAAAATAAATAAAAAAATTGATTCAAGCAAAATAAAAAGCTTAAGTAATGAAAACACACAATTCACCACTAAATTTTTCATTAACAACATTCACCGTTATATTAACACACTAACAAGTTTGATTAGAGTGGGAGGTCATCGTCAATGACTTCAATAGGACGAGGTTTGTCTTTCCTGGCATCTTCGAAGAAATCTTCGAAGAAATCTAAAAGAGACTACAGACAATATGCCCGGAAACATCAACATAATTTCAACAACAAATAACACATAGTTCAAAATAGGAGATTTCATGATATTCATTCACCCACTATCAAAGAAATATGCAATTACCACAACCTTATCAATGGGCTTACAGCCACAATGTTTTTTCCCAAGGGAATCCAAGACAAACAACTCCCTGCTCGAACACTTCAAAGCATAACACCACCAATGATGATCATGATTTGCAGGGACAAAAATCTACATAAAATAATTACAAATTAACAAACATTTTCTTAATATTAAGGTTATTGTTTTGAGTTTCAAATAAAAACGCTTACAATTTCAACACCCATAAATTCGTAGAATTCCATCAAGCTATATGGGTAAAACGCTTTGTATTCACTCTCTCCCCAAATGTGCCATTTTGATTTATTCTTCTGGTTTTTCTACTACTTAATGACATTAGTATGCAACAAATAACATTCATCAAAATCTGCTATGAATCCAAACCAATTACTAATACTCCTAAATGGACAAAGCCATTCATAACAATTCAACATACTACAAAAATGAGATTTAAGCAGATACAATTCATCATGTTTGTCCTTTTCTTTTCTTCATACATCAACTGACTGGTTGCAAATAGCATGACCTACATACAATTTCCACAGTTATTTTCAAATAACATGGTAGATTAAAGCTAATCAATGCTTACCATGTTCTCCACTTTGGCCCTAAGCCCAAGGCCACGGAGGTCATCCTTAGTAATGATATATTGTTCAATCTCAACAACAAAACTAAAAAAAAAAAAATGTTTCTTTTCAATTCTTTCTTAAGTTTCTTAATGCCTTGTTTATTTGTTTATCTTGTTGTATTCTATTAGATTCATATGTACAGGGTCGTTTAATGCCTTGTTTATTTTTTTATCTTGTTGTATTCTATTAGATTCATATGTACACGGTCGTATGCAACAGTTGTGTTCAACTTTATATGCAATTGAGATATGTATCTAAAATTGACTTTGGATGAGTTTGAGGTCTTGAACACATCTTATTATTTACTTCTTCCCTGAGCTTATTCATTTCCTTATGCCCAAATGTAACGAAGAGAAGACAGCAACAGCCTACAATTTTGGATTCAAATTTTTGTACCTGTCTTGCTGTGCCTGGATTTTAAGCATTATAAAATAGTAAGTTGACTCCAAACAATGCCTTAAGTGCATAAAATCGTGTTGATAATGCATAGTTTCAAACTCTGCACATCAGATAGATGATAATTTAACAGAACGAAAAAGGATTATATGGGAATTTATTATATTAAAAAGTGCAAACATCATGAGTTGACAGTAGGAAGAGTCAATTTATAATATTTTATCTGGTAGCATTAGATTTTGTAAAAATATTTGATGGATGACTTTGGGCAATGCCCGTTTGTGTTTTGTAGTTCCAAGCATCATAGTCATGCACAAAGTTATTGGGAATATGTTTTTTATGCCAAGAATTTGTTGTCTGAAGTTTGTGGTTGTTTTCGGTTTTAATTTGTGAGAAGGTAGTTGTCAAATTTATACGAAGTATATGTTGTACAGAAAAAAAAGAAAAAAAAAACATTACTTCTTATCGCCCAGCTTAAGCTTTTAAACTAGAAAAATTATCATTTCACACTCAATTTTTTTCTTGAATTACAACTCTTTTTAATAATAAAGTATTATTATTTAACAAATGAAAATAAACGTAAACAAACTTTTGAAATAAAATAATAATATTTTTATTGTTAAATGGAATAAAAATTAAGAGTGTTCATCTATCATCTCTCTAAGGAAATGGATATAAATGGATATGTTGGCTTTTAAACTAAGTGAAATGGATATGTTAGTATTTACAGATAATAATAATTAAATTTAAAACTTCTTACTTTATTGATATAATTCAAAATTTATATAACGATAATCACGATAATTTAGTCATGACACTACTCTTATCATAACTAAAAAAAAGATACTCCTATCATAATTAAAAAAAAAAAAAACATAATTGACTCTAAACAAAGAGAAAAATTAACTTTCAAAATTAAGAAACTGAAATATTAAAAAAAAAAAACAGAAAATGAATAATTAACATCATTCTAAAAAGTAATTTCAATACTCCTCTTTATTTAGATGCTTTATTTAGATGTTTTAAATTCAAGTTTTTTTTATGAAGCTTTCAAACACCCTTATTTCAAGTGCTTCTTTTGTTTGAAGTAGTTTTCTTCTTAGAATTGATGACTTGAATGCTAAAACGATTAAAAGAACTTTGGAGTACTAGATGAAACAATAAAAAAAACTTTGAATTATTAGGTGAACTTTTTAGATATAATTTTATGAGAATTATCTATAATTTCTAAAATTACATATAAAATATTTTCCGTTTCCTTTGAGAAATATTGTTTCCAAAATTTTCAACACTATTTATGTAACAGGAATTCAAGTTTTTTTGAACTTTACAGTAATTTTTTCAATATGTTGTTCCTGTCATAATTGATTTTCTCGACATTCTTTTTGGAGTTGTCATGTTTGTTCTTTTTTGTTCTTCTATTGAGTGTCATTTTTATTACAGTTTCTTTAGATTCAAAGGTCATATGCTCCTCCTTCATTATATGCTCCATTATATGCTCCTCCTTCATTAGATTGAAAGTAAAATTCTTTTCTTCATTTTGACTTTAAACAAATTTCTTCCATTTATGTCTTTGATTGAGCACTGTTTGTTTTTAAACAACATTTTTTAACTTTTTTATAACCTTTTTTCAACAATGGACCAATATTCAAAATATTAATATATATGACAATTTTTATACCTTATAACATGTGATAGCTACTTTTTCTTTTCCTTTCACTTTTAGGTGTTAGCTATTTTCAATTTTACCTTTTTAATCTTGATAATTCTTAATTCCTTAAAAAGCTTCTTGTCATGTATTATGTGATTTGTACAACTATCATCAAATAGTCAAGATTCATTTGAAACATTGTTCAAAAATAAGTTTTAAGTTTTCTTCATTTTCAATTTGAGTATCTACTTTTTTTGTTGACTTTGTTTCCTATAAATGACTACTTCATGTCCAAGTTGATTGTATTTGGTGTACTTAGCATCAACTCTTTTCCGACATTTAAATGGTCAATGCTTACAAGGAGGATGATACTTTCTTTTAAAATTTTTTCCTTTGCTGTTATTACAACGTGCAACACCTTTTATATTTTCTTGTCTATTCTGCTTGTTCTTGTTACCTTTGTTTCTAACAACCTTCATGTTTGTCTCGTAAAGCTTCCTCATTAGCACTTGAATCCCTTGTAGCCTCTTTTTTGCTCTTGTGCCTACAAAGTATTTAATAACTCTGCCAAAGTTATTCTAGAAAGATCCTTAATGTTTTTCAAGGTAGTTACGGTAGTCTCAAATCTTTTAGGAATAATGACCAACATTTTTTCAACAACACAGGAGTCTTTAAACTCAGACCCAAGCAATCTGACTCTATTTGCAATGTCCAGAAATATTTCAAAGTATTCCTTGATAGATTATGATTCCTTGATCTTTTGTAACTCAAAATCTCTAATGAGATTCAACACTAACATACTCTTAATTTGATCATCACCTTCATAGTTTGTTTGTTTTAAGAAAGTCCCATATGGTCTTGATTGAGAGACATAATACTCATAAAAATTGTAGAGGAAACTGCTTTGAATAGGTTAGCCTTTGTCTTGGATTTTTTTGGTTTTATTGTCCTTATGATTTTTGAGTTGCACCATGGATGGATTTCAGGTAAACAAAGAAGAACATAATTTTCTTCAAATGCCTCTTACAAATCTAGTGGTCTAGATAAATTTCCATCCTCACAGCTTTCACATGTCGTAATTTTCACCATTGAAAATTGAAGGTGCCATTGTTGTAAAATAAAATTACTCTTCCATGCTAGACAAATTTTGTAGAACTCAAGAATTGAAGATCCCATAAAAAAAAATATAATACCAATTGTTAGTAGTTTATATAGAATTATAATTAAACTAGAAAACTGTTCACTTTATTGATATAATTTAAAACTTATATAATAGTAATTTAGTCATCGGACTATTCTTATTAGAACTAAAAAAACAGAATTGAATCTAAACAAAGAGAAAAATTAACTCCAAAATTAAGCAACTGAAATATTTAAAATATAGAAAAATAAGTAATTAACAATATTCTAAACAACAATTTTAACAATATTTGGTATTATTTGTTGCTCCTATGAAGCTGAAAGTTTTATTTCTTGTAAGAGGTCTGTGAATGAAATAAAAAAATTATGTATGAATATATTATTAACTTCAAAACCAGAATGTTAAATTTAAATTTAAAACCTGAATCTTATAAAAACTTTACATTAAACTTGAGCACAGGTGGGCTTGGCCCACCTATGTGCTTTAACCAATCCTATATTATTAAGTGTATAATACATTAATACATTAATTAAATATTAATTAATAATAAGTATAAATATTAAGATTTTGTTTACCTAGTCTCCAGCTTCAAATCATAAGCATAAAATAACATTATTTTATTTAGTGCAAAAATAGAAAAAAAAAAAAAACAATTTTTGGCCTGAGAGATCTGACCTTTCGTTGTAGTGGTGGTGGAGTTCTTCCGTCTTCATCCAATCATAGGTCGCACATGCAACGTTACTTCATTTTTGGTATGTTTTTAGTTTGTGCTCCACTAAAACATATAAAAATACCAACGACTACAATTTCAAAATTGACATGTTACCTGATTATGTTTGCCTCTGGAGCTTAAGAGAAAACCTTAAAATACTGCAACAATTCAGTCTTCAACAAAGACCCCACGGTAGATAGCCAAGAGATCTTGTCGTAGTGTTCGCAGATCTGGCCTTTAAAGAGTTAAAAAGTTCTTGGGTTAGTGAGACAGACGATAAACTTAGAACACACATAAAACATACCATGAAATCTTATCTTAAATCTGAATCAAAAGCTTGTATGGTCACTAAAATCCTCGAAGGTGTGGATCTCTTTCAAAAAGAAGAGAAATGGCGAGTGAGATACAAAATCATAGAGAAATACACACATTAAAAGGTATTATTATTCTAAAACTTAAAAGTTAAGAACTTTATCCCAAAGTATAAAGTTGAAGTGTTTCCTTAGATCTAAGCTGGAAACTTGTATGCTCATGGAAAGCAACAAATGAAGGTGCATTCGTAGGTGCAGTATGTTAATATAATGGTGAAACTTGATCAAAGGTGAGCTTGGGTCACCTTAGGTAAAAAAACAATTCTGAATACTGTAACGAGCACTTTGAGACAAATTTTTTAATACAGTTTGACTTGCTTGATTTTTCTTGGCTCGTTCTTTGCTTTTGTAATTTTTCCATGTTGATTCGCTTATGTATTTTTTATGTTTAGCTATTGTTCATGTTCGTTCCAGTATGAGTGACTAAAGTTTTTACTCAATCTGGTCCTTAGAGTTTCTCCTGTTTCCATTTTTTAATACTTACTCATTTTTTGTTTTCAATTGGATTGTTGAATTTAATGATTGGATTGAATATGTAAATGAATGAATACAGTCTGATTGAAATGTATTATGTATTATGGAGTTCCCGTGTGGGAATTATATTTTTTGTGTGAAAGTAATAAAAAAATTCTTTTCATATAAATAAAAACTGTAAAAACAACTTATGCATTTTATTTATTTATTTTCTGGCTTTGTATCTAATTCTCACATTTGTTAGTGTCAATTATATTTTTATTTATGCTATTTTAGTGGTTTACCCACTTGAATGACTTCCTCACAATGCTTAGATATAACAACGTACTTTTCAATTGCAAACTCCAAACTCATGATGGGTGGGAGCCTCCCGTTCCTTTTCGTACACTTTGAAGACTTATATCACACAAGTTGATATAAGCAAGGAAAAGTGAATAAAAGTAAACAAGATGACAGTTTTACCTTTTTATTTAGTATCATATTATATTTTTGTTATAACATGGTTAAAATTACTTGGATCATAAAATTTAAAAGACATTACTTGAAAACGTTGCAAGTAAAAATGTAGAAATAGAAGAAATTCACTTGAAACTACAAGGTGTTAATAGGTAAAATTCAAGAATGATAAGAATGAGCCTTGAGACTATTCATAAAATAAAATAATTTTAAATTATAAGATTAAAGAATGGTTACCGAATAGACGGAATCTAGAAGCAATTACAAAGACATTGTGAATTACTAAATAAATGAGTAGTGATTGGAGTAATGTAAACACAAAGTAGGAAGTTATTTTATTTATTTCTTAACGAGGATTTGATTAGTTTCAATAAATTTTGAACTTGACCTGTGGATGAAATTCATGCTACCAAAAGGAAATTGGATGATGAAATATGAATTTGCAAGATTGATGACATAATTAATGAACTTTAAAACATGCAGAATTGGAAAATAGAGATTATAACCTTGATCAAATGGTTCAAGAAAGAATCCTATCAAAGAAGTTTTATCACCTCAAATGGTAGCTAAACATTATTTCTTCATCTTTATATTTTTTGTTATTTATTTTCTTTCATTTTTTCTTGAAGTTCTCCTTCAATTCCCTCTCCATTTATAAACAAAATCATCAATAAGTATTTAATTGCCACATATTATCTTGATGAAATCAAATTTGGATTCTTATAATTAAGAACTTCATAGAGTTATCATAAGAAGAAAATTGAATTTTTTTTCATAATTCATATTTTTTTATTACATTTCAATACATCCAAAAATTATATAAGATCCTTTAAATTTCACATTAATCCTTATTATGTAATGTTCACTAATAACTCTTACTAGTGTTGTCTTAAATTATCAATATATTCATCATTATTTTCTTACCATGAGAACACACCAATTGTCAAACTTTTCACACATGTGGTGTTATCATTAATGAGGTAGCTATACATGACCATATGCAAAGAAAATAGTTTGAAAATGTATGTCCATGACAATTATATTAAATGTTTGGATTCATAGAAACAACAATGTCTAAGAGCAATAAAATAGACATTCAAGAAATCTTCACTCTTGCCCAACTCAAATCTTGGACACGGATCAGATTAATATCCTAAAATTTTCTTTTCCTACTCTAATTGGTGTATGTGCCCAATTACCAGCATTAAAACTTGTATTAGGTAGTAAGTGAGTGGTTCCCAAATAAATTTGTAGTTACATAAGCAAAGCTAAAAGATCTAGGGTAAAGGTGGTTTGATCTATGTATACAAGTAGTAGGTTGGATTGTGAGCAGGATCGGAAGACGAAAATAGTCAACGTTTGGGGGCAACATAGGCACTACTGCGAATGGAAAAGGACAACCATGTACCATCACTTCCAAGTGCTTTGGAAGCGGAGGACACTAGTGGTTGTTAATTTTGTTGATATACTTGTGCACTTTGTTGGAAAGACAAATCATCTACTAGAGTGGCTTTGACATTGAAGATCTGATGTGAAATCAATCATTCGACTCACTTGTCATAGATAGGCAGATCAAGTTCTTCTGTTTTAATGGATTTATGTACTTTAAGAGTGTGATACACTTATTAAGACTGTAAATTGTTATTCAATCGACTTACATAGTGCAATTGAGGACCTTTAGGCTTTTAGAGAATTTTTAGATTTATGTTCAAAGTATAGTAGTTTGTTGCATAATTTGTTTTCTAACTATTTATTTGGACTTTGTCTTGTGAGGTTTTCTCTCTTGGACATAGACTTATACATCCCTCTATCTTATGAGGTTTTGAAACTTAATTAGGTACAAGTCCATTTCTATTCATTTATGTTTCTGATCATTTCTATATGTGAGTTGGGTTGAAACACTTTTATTTATATTTTCATAACATTCCTATTTATCTTTTCATTAATTATATGTTTTATTGTTGATAAAGGAAACATGATTCACAAATTTTTTATTTTTCTAAGTGATCTTTCAATTACTTGATTAAAAACATAATAAAAATATAAAAAATAAATAAAATTATATTAGTTCCTTGAAGATTATACTTTTTTAAAAAAAAATATTAATTGTTATATTATTGCGTTATAAATAAGAATTAGAAGACAAAAATACATTTGTAACACCCTCCAAAGCAAATGATAATGAATAAATTTATTTCTTTTATTGTGTATCACTTCAATCTTCTCTTTTCTGTCCTATCCACTTTAATAGTTTTTCTTCTCCTTTAAACTTTTATTTATATTTTATGTTAATTTCACATCATACAAAATTTTAAACATATTTCAAACTGGGATTATACTCAAAATTTTCTAAAATGTTAAGATAAACTACAAAATTTTAAACATATTTCAAACTAGGATTATACTTAAAATTTTCTAAAATGTTAAGATAAACTGTATTTCTCTCCATTTTCTAGAAAATCAATTTATTTTTATTAACGTTAAAACCATTATTTGCATGAACTAGAATATATATA
>Ga0209489_103153_pt1 | contig 32534 bp, 12 predicted proteins | sample SiratrowhiteBW_FD_187527 | JGI IMG/M metagenome (GOLD analysis project Ga0209489, IMG submission 187527) | Root nodule microbial communities of legume samples collected from California, USA - Siratro white BW (SPAdes) (version 2) | ecosystem: Host-associated > Plants > Roots > Nodule | place...
TATATATATATATATATATATATATATATATATATATATAGATAATATTAATTATATCAAATTTTTTATTTTTTTATTTAATGTTAAGATCTAATTTGTATATCATTACTCAATTCATCCAATTAAAATTAATATAATTAAAATAAAATTAAAAAATTGAAAATTCTCTTTTATTATTTTACTTTTTTTTTTATTTTCTAATAACATTTCAAATGAAAAATCTTTATTATTATATATTATTTGAAATGAAGAGTCTTTTGTTATTTTGTTCTTATTTAAAATGAAAAATCTTTTACTTTACCTGCATGTTCATTCTTCATTCTCACTCTTTCATTAAATTTTATTTTAAATTTAATTAAAATAAAATAAAATTAATTTAATTAAGGTAAATAAAGCATCTGTTCTTTTGTTACCAAATTTTAAAATCTAGGATTGCTGATGGTGAGGTTGGAAGTTTTACATTAATTTGTGGTGCTCGTACTGATGAAATTGGAGATTTTACATTATTTTTTTTAAACTGGGTCACTTTATCATTTACATTTTCAAAGAAGTTTGAAAACTGAATGACTGACGAATGAGTAACATCAATTTACAAATTACAAATTACACTCTAATCAGAGAAAATACATACTTTTCGTCATTTCAATAAAGATATTTATGACTTTTGTATGACTTTTTTGACGAATTCTTGCTGCACTTTTATATTAGACTCGAAAAATTTATTATATTTTTAGTCTAATATTATAAAATCTAATAATACTTTCTACTTTAAAAAATCATATAAATTAAATGAAATGTTATTTAGTTTACATGTTATTTAGAAACGTAAATAGGATGGCACCTAATTTAATATAGATTTTGAAAAATTATATATATCAAATGACACTTGTTATCTGGTTTACTTTATTTATATATATAATATTAATTATATCAAACTTTTTATTTTCTTATTTAATGTTAAAATTTAATTTGTATTTTTTTTTATTATTTTATTTTTTCTCCATTTTTCAATAACATTTCAAAGAATCTTTGTTACTCTGTATCTATTTGAAATAAAGAGTTTTTTGTTATTCTATCTCCATTTAAAATGAAATGTCTTTTACTTTACCTGTATGTTCATTCCTCATTCTCACCAATTAAATTTTATTTTAAATTTAATTAAAATAAAACAAAATTAATTTAATTAAGGTAAATAAAGTAACTGTTTTTTATGTTACCAAATTTTAAAATCTAGGATTGCTGATGATGAGGTTGAAAGTTTTACATTAATTTGTGGTGCTCATAGTGATGAAATTGGAGATTTTACATTATTTTTTTTAAACTGGGTCACTTTATCATTTACATTTTCAAAGAAGTTTGCAAACTGAATGAGTGACGAATGAGTAACATCAATTTACAAATTACACTCTAATCAGAGAAAATACATACTTTTCGTCATTTCAATAAAGATATTTTAAAAATTTAAAATTTTATAAAAGTGTAAGACGAAATCATGGAGATGCGGGAAGAATTTGTCTTTTTCCTGTTTGTTAGTTTGTTATTTCATTTGGATCTGTTTATGTTTAGGCTTAAACCAGTTTGGTCACTTTTTCTTGCTTCTTGTTATTATATTCATATATTGTCAATTACTATTTACTTTTTTTATGAATGGGTCTCAATTGTCTATGTTAGAAAACCGACTCTGTACTATTCGATTTGATTTTATTGCCTTGATGCTGGGTGGAGTACATAAATTATACAGAAATATTTTTAGTGTATAATTCGTGCCTTGAAAGAAGAGTGGTGTAGGAGGATTTATTTGTTTTGACTGAGATAAAATAGTATTTTTCTTTCTTTATGTGAATGCAGATGAAAATATGGAGGTGCAAGAAGAAACATTGTGTGTAGGGAGGAGAACTTAAGGTAAACACTCCAGTATTATTATTGTTTTTTGAAAAAAAGAAACATTTTAGGCTGCAATTCAAACAGTGCAGTTGGAGGATCAACTCATTTTTTCAGTTTTGCTATTTTATTATCATTATTATTATTATTATTATTATTATTGATTAACACATTGTTCAATACAATGAAAAGAAATAAGATTGATGAACATTGGAAAAGATAATAAATTAAAAATAAAATAAAATTTGAAAACGTTGGTTTTAAAAGATACAAAAGATACAAAATATAAAAATAATATATATTTATATATGTAAAGGGATCCGTTTTTGTATCTATTTTTTATGTTAATTTTTAATTAGATAATTATATTTTTTAATAAATAAAAAATAATCTCTTTATTTAATAAAATAATTAGTAATATAACCTTTTATTCAAAATTAAGTAAATAATTCCTCCATTTAAAAAATTATATATATATATATATATATATATATATTAAACAATTTTAACAAAATGATAGTATTTTAATATAATAAAAAAATACTAATATACATGCGTGGATGTATGTATTTCACTAGTTACTAATAATGTAAAACAAATTTTGTAGTAAAAGGACGAAATGAAAAATCCATGTTTTGGCATAAAATAAGTTTGTTTTCCTGCAAAAGATCTAATGTACTGAACCAAATTTATTCATTTCATGACGCTCTCACCTCATTGCATATGTTCTGATATAGCGAAATATATAAGCTGGTTAATAATAAGTTGGAAAATTGCAATAGAGAACCAGTTACCCGCGTTCACCGAATCGACTACTCAAAAACGATTCAATATGTTGTGGGAACATAAACTCATCGCGATTTTGATGACCTACAGTGAAAGATTTTGCATGGATTTTTGAGCATTGATCACTAGCATGAGCAAGGCTGGGCAATCTCTCAAATGGGTTCTCTTGGATTTGATTCACAAGAGCAACGACTTGAGATCCTTCAAGCAAATCCATGCTCATCTATTGACTTCTGCCCTTGTTGCCAATGACTTGATTGTTACCAAAGCTGCAAACTTTTTGGGAAAACATGTCGCAGACGTTCATTACCCTTGCAATTTCCTGAAGCAATTTGATTGGAACTTGAGCTCTTTCCCTTGCAATTTGCTGATTTCTGGCTATGCCTCTGGCCACTTGCCCTGGCTTGCAATCCTGATTTATAGATGGACTGTTAGGAATGGTTTTGTGCCTGATGTGTACACTATCCCAGCAGTTTTGAAATCTTGTGCTAAGTTTTATGGGCTTGTAGAGGTTAAACAGTTTCATTCTGTCGCTTTTAAGACTGGCTTGTGGTGTGACATTTATGTGCAAAATTCTCTTGTCCATGTTTATAGCATTTCTGGGAACACTGTTGGTGCTGCCAAGGTGTTTGATGACATGCTTGTGAGAGACGTGGTCTCTTGGACTGGTTTGATATCTGGGTATGTCAAGGCTGGGTTGTTTAATGAGGCCATCGCATTGTTTTTGAGAATGGATGCGAAACCTAATGTAGCAACCTTCGTCAGCATACTTGGGGCTTGTGGGAAATTGGGTTGTTTAAATTTGGGGAAAGGGATTCATGGGTTGGGTCTCAAATGTCTGTACGGGAATGAGTTGGTGGTATGCAATACTGTGCTGGATATGTATATGAAGTGTGAGTCTCTCACTGATGCAAGGCAAATGTTTGATGAGATACCTGAGAAAGATATTATTTCTTGGACTAGTATGATAAGCGGGTTAGTGCAGTGCCAGTGTCCCAGTGAATCGCTGGACATGTTCAGTCAAATGCAGGGCTCAGGTTTTGAGCCGGATGGAGTTATACTAACTAGTGTGCTTTCTGCTTGTGCCAGCCTTGGGCTTCTTGACTATGGCAAATGGGTCCATGAATACATTAATCAATGCCGAATCAAGTGGGATGTTCATATAGGAACGGCATTGGTTGACATGTATGCAAAGTGCGGTTGTATAGACATGGCGCAGCGTATCTTCAGTGGAATGCCTTCAAGGAATATCCGTACTTGGAATGCCTATATAGGTGGTCTAGCAATAAATGGACATGGGAGGGAAGCATTGAAACTATTTGAAGATTTGATCGAGTCTGGTACAAAGCCTAATGAAGTGACATTTCTTGCTGTTTTTACAGCTTGCTGCCATTCTGGTTTGGTCAGCGAAGGCCGGAAGTATTTCAATGAGATGTCAAGTCCCCTCTACAATCTTTCTCCCTGGTTAGAGCACTATGGCTGCATGGTTGATTTACTCTGCAGAGCAGGACTGGTGGGGGAAGCTGTGGAGTTGATAAAGACAATGCCCATGCCCCCTGATGTGCAGATCATAGGAGCTCTTTTGAGTGCCTGTAATACATATGGGAATGTTGGATTCACCCAAGAAATGTTGAAATCACTGCAGAATTTTGAATTCCAAGATAGTGGCATATACGTGCTTCTTTCTAATCTCTATGCCACTAACAAGAAATGGGCTGACGTGAGAAATGTTAGGAGACTGATGAAGCAGAAAGGAATAAGCAAGGCTCCTGGTTCTAGCATTATAAGGGTGGATGGTAAGAGTCATGAATTTTTAGTTGGAGATAATAGCCATCCTCGCAGTGAGAATATTCACGTACTATTGAACATCCTTGCCAATCATATATACTCTGAGGGGCATATTAATACCCTTTGTAAGCACGTTTGATCCTGAGCTCACGTACTTTGTTTATGGACTTAAACAACTTCTAATGGCGCATTCTATCCCCAAATCATTTTAGACTGTCTTATTATGTTCCCTCCATGACCAGATTGGGACTTGACATGGAAGTTCACAATAGTTACATATGACCACTGAATTTATGGAAAAAATTCGGGGTCTCTCTTTGCCAGATTAAACTTAAGCTTATGCGTTGAGCAGGGTAGATTCATAGGTACCCTCTTTCAGGGGCCAAAGGGAAATTTCATCTTGCACCTACGGCACAGTGACAACGTTTCATGTTTATGATTGTGAGCAATTGGTCAATGGCCAGCTGAATTTTGACGAGAGTATTTACTATGTCACAAGCTCTGACATGAGACAAAAACATAGAAATAGAAGCCACCTGAATAAGTTCAGATACGGAATGCGTCAACTCATGCAATGGCACGTGGTCATAATAATAAAAGAACTTCACCATTAGTTTTAGGAGTCTTCCTGGAGCATGAGCTTGCTGATTTATTTATTTTCTTCCAAATCTGATTCAAATTAAAAAAAAAGAGAAATTCTTGAAAATAAACGTAATTTACACGACTTGTGTAAATTAAAGTAGTTGTTTGACCAAGTACTTGCAAAGTTAGTTAAGAGGGGGTTTCAGAAATTGTCTATTCCGTAATGTATCGCTTTCATCGAAAAGGTTTAGAAAAGAAAAATACAATTACACGTATATTCTGAATTTGTTTATTATGACTACTACTGAAAGGAAACAAGAACTAATAGCCTCCTCGCATGTGAACGTGAGAAGAAATTAAAATACATTAATGATGTCAACTTCTTAGTGGAGAGATATGACTTGTTTGAATAAGCTTCTTGGTCGGCCTCATTCCATTGAGGCCGTGTTTGAATAATGGGTATAAGAAACCAAGAATTGAAACAATGTCAAGCGCTTGAACATCAAATTCCCGTTCAACAAAAAAAGAAAAAGATATCAAAGTCAAACTTAATGCCTTATTGGTATTTTAGAATACTATTCAGATTTTGTTCTTTCACGGTTTTGAAGTGACAAAACAATTTCTGGCTTTATGTTTCATTTTTATATTTAACTATCGTTTACTAGCGTGATGCCTAAACATTCCGAAACAAATAGTGATAGATTTTAGTAATTATTCCAATTTGACCATATACTTTTTAAGAAACACGCATTTTTGGACTTCCAAACTAGCACTAAGTTATATTCAAGAGGGGCCAGGATGCTTTGTAGGTTGATTTTGTTAAGTAAACATATACTAAAGAACATTTACTAAATAGAATAGTGCTGGAAGAACACTTCTGTTAGTTTTGGGAGTGATTAGAAGGGGTATTCCGATTACTTTCTCGTTGAATTAGATAGTATATTCAATTTCTTCGGTGAATAGTTGTGGAGGCAATGTGTATTAGAATAAAATATATAGGTGTTGTCGGCTTCAGTTTTCTCACAAAATAATTCTAATTTTTTTCCTTTGTGTCTCTAATTGTTACTTTAAGGGATGTGTTTGGAAGATAATGATACTTAGCCTTTAGTTTCTTTATCTGAAGGTTGTTTTCAAATTTAAATATAATACTGATGGTTCAGTTGACATATAGAAAACTCTATTAGTAGTATAATAGATACGTTAAAATTGATTTCTTAGATACATTTTCACCAGTGGACAAACTTACCTTTATAATGGTGGTTTTGTTAGCTATTGTTGTTACTGCACGAAATTAAAACCTATAAATTAGGTATCAACACAAATGCATTCTTAAATGGTGAGTATGGATATTTTCCATGATTACAAAACAACAACAAAAGGATTAATTTGCAAGTTAAATAACAGATTTGCAAATTTTGTTCAACATTACTCCAAAATGGGGTTTTATATGGTTTAAAAATGATTATTTTATATTCACTTATGTGGATGACATCATCCCAACAGGTCCTAATTGTGCTTATATTAACAGCATACAACTAATATTTAGTTCCTTATTGAAACTAAAGATCCTTGTTCATCTTCAATACTTTTTAGAATTGGAAATTGTCAGATCCAACCAAGGTCTCTCTTTAAGTAAGAGAAAATATACTTTATCTTTACTTAATAATATTGGTTTCTTAGGTAACAAACCAATTATATTACCTATGAATCACAATTTAAAACTTAGTTTCAATGATGGTGACCCTACAAGGATTCCTCTGTATATAAAAGAATTAATTTGAAGACTCGTGTACTAGACTATTTCCACGTCAACCATTAACTTTGCAATGCAGTTCACAAGCTAAGCCATTATATCAAGAATTCATTGATCACGCATTTAATTGCAATCCACCATTTACTACATTACTCCAAGTCCACTCTAGGTCAATGTATCTTTTTCTTAACCATAAACAAATATAATCTTTTAGCATATACTGATGCAGATTGGGATAAGGAAATCAACCATTGGATTTTGTACTTTTCTTGATGATTCTTTGATTTTCGAGAAGTTTGTTAAACAAGGTACCATGTCTAAATCTTTGGCAAAAATCATAATATTGTACCTTATCATTCTTGATCAGGAGAGTAGTTTGACTGCAACACTTACTCAAACATTTTAAAGTTTCAATTAATATAATTATTAATGATAAATTTGTTATGCACCTTACTTCTAACTCATTCGACCATGAATAATCCAAACATAAATATATTGATTATCATTTTATTTTTGACCTTATTCGAAAACAATTCTTCACCCTTATTTATATTAGAATTGAGTATAAATAGCTCATATTCACAAAAGCTCTTCTTACTAATACCTTTAATCATTTCATCAACAAGTTTCTAATCATAAATATCTATTATGCAACCTTAGAAAAATGTTAGAATCAAATGTAATTAGATATTATAAATTTTATATATTATTAGTAATTTTGTTTCTTAAATATTATATCTTATTAGTTATTTTTCTTCTTTTTACTGTTCAGTTTCTTAGTATATTACTGTTATAAATAATTCTCTCTTATGTATAAATATCATATTGATTGATTCAACGAATTATCTTATTTCTTTTTCTCTTGCTAACGTAGAGGTACATCTGAGGACAAAATTCAGGAAACAAATAAAAGTGAAATATATTTGAGAGGTGAATTGTCTATGACTTATAGACTCATCAACAAAATAAGTGAACAAGTTAACTATTTTCTAAAATTCAAATCCTCATCAGAATTCAAACTCTGGAGCCTTTTGTGTTTCACAAACCAGAAGAATGAATGGATATTATTGTATCAAACGTCAATTGTTTTCTGATTGAGAGCTGTGTATCTCCATCTCTCCTTCTCCACAAAATCAGCATCAAGGAACCTGGCAACAAAAGTCCATAGTTTATATACATCTTCAAAATTAGCCAGGAAGCTTAATGCAGCAGTAACTACTGTTACTCCTAGCTTATCCCTATCTTTCTTCTTGTTGGTGGTTTGGCCCTGGCCTCTTCCTTCTTTGGTCTGTAGAACTTTTCCTTTGTCTTCTGAATACTTATCTGCAAACCAAATATGATGCAGAAACCCATAACTGAGAGATATATTGTTCCTATCAGCAAGTTTCTGCACAAGTACGGGCTCAACCTTCTCACCTTTCCAATCAAACACATTGAATGCCAAAGCAGGTCCCCTATCAAACTTTACCTTTGGGCCATAAATCTTGACTAGGGGTTCCCCTGCTGCATTAGGGTGCTTCAGCTTCATCATGGAGTTCACTAGCCAATTTATGAGGTACCTTGTTCTATTGGTGATCAGTATCAATCCCAAAGAGTCCACTTGATCCAAACATCTGCACTCAATGTTAAATCCCCCGTTCTCACCATCTCCTGCTTTCTTATTTTGAAGGCTCTCAACCAGTTCTTTTGCTTCCACACTTCCAGAACCTTCTTTTGGCTCTGCTGGTGCCACCATAATCTGAAGCTCAGATGATTCTGCTTCAACTTTTAAAGCTTCTGAAGTTTGTATCCGACCAGAGAAAGAATTCAAGGAAGACAATTCTTGGTCTTGCAAGCTAGATAATAAATTTTGTTTGCAGTTCCCAAAAGAACCTTTATCTTCTGATAACTGATGGAGAAACCTATCTGGCACGAGGTTCACAGTTCCTGCACAAGAGGAGGATTCAAGAATGTTGATAGCAGATTTCTTGACAAAAAGGCATCCAAGCCCTGATGGATTTTCTCCGAAGACCTTGTAGAATGAACAGATAAGAAAGTCAGGTTGAAAGAGAGAGAGGCCAAAGCTATCCATGTCTTTAGGTCCCAATGCACAAGCATCAATCAACACATGCCATCCATTCTCCTGTGCTATGCTCATCCACAGGTAAGGATATCTTGCGCCTGTTACCCTGGAGTGAAGTGGAAACACAAAGAGACCCCTCTTCTTCTTCTTTTTCCTCTTGCTAACAATCATCTTCCTCAGTTTTGTTGACTGAATTCTCAGCCTTGACCATGAGAACTCTGCTGACATGGCCTTGGCTCCTCTCTTCTCCGAGCAACTAATCATTGCTTCCACTGCCTCACTCTCATAGTCATAAACTGTCAGAAGCTTCTTGCAAGATTGGAAAGGATACGAGTCTGCCACAAGTTTGAAAGCTGAAGTTCTGTTTGCTGTGAAAACCATGAAGTAGTCATTATCAGAAATGTTGAGAAACTTCATTATTCTTCTCTTCATGGCAGACTCAAACTCTGACTCCTGTCCCCCATGAAGCAAAAGTGTTTTCAAATTACCAGTCTTGTAGGATATGCTAAAGAAGGGAATATCCGAATATTGGGGTGGCGATTGAGGTGTTGAAGAAGAGGCAAGTTGAGTTTTTGAGGTGTCATGGTGGTGTAGGCGTTGGTAATAGGAGAAGAGGCCAATACCAATATAGTCAAGGCATGATTGGTTGGAGAAAGAGAGATGGTAATATTCTTTAGCTCTCAAATGGTCCACTTGGTCAGTTTCGGAGGATTGAGGATACACTTTCTTGAACTCACTGAATGATTCGTGAAGAGAAGGAAGGGACTCATGGTTGGTGAATTTGGTGTTTGGGAAGATATAGGATGCCGTGGTGGCTACAAAGCTGTGGCGACACTCTGCAGAACTGTTTCTGGGTTTGGTTGTTGTGTTCTGAGATTCTGGTGGTGGAGGATTGAACAATAGAGTAGGGCAACAACCTTGAGGGCATGCTGGGGAGGCCTCCTTTTGACCAAGGGACTGCATCTTTTTTTTCTTCTCTGGACTCAGACAATTCTGGTTGTTTATATATACCTGTTTGGCAGTTGGATTTATTGATGATTATTCTCTGTTAGAAGCACAAAGATTACAGAATTTTTGTACTGTTTTATCTGTAATTATGTGGCTGATACAGCACTGTGTGAACACACTGACATGGTCAGGTAGCACAATTTGGACTATTTCTTCATTATTTCTTGGGTAGTTTGTCAAGTTGACCTCTTAGTTATATTGTGTCCCATAGTCCAATCAATCTGCTTATAGGCGTGATGATGGTGGTGATGTATGCTTTGGGAGATTTCCTTACACGTTATAGAAAAAGAAAAGGTAAAAACATTTCTTGTTGCACCTAATTAAATTATTTTCCTTACTTGTACTCACTAGTGACTCCTCTGCAATTTTTTTGTTCTTTTGGTCAATTCACTTTTTTTTTTAATACTGGCTATTCTTGATAACAGAGAAATGAGCTTAAGTGATCAAAGGTAAAGTTATGAACAATGGATCATTGCAAATACAGAAAAAAGAAAGTAATTTTACTTGACATAAAACCAAGAATTTAATTTTGAGAGAATAATAACAAAAATTGTTGACTGTTAGTTAGTAACTACCTAGAACCCAGGTAAAAAGTTAGTTAGCTACTAAGTTTGGTCTAATGACAAATCTGGAACAAAAATCTTTGGTACATGGGTGAAGAATGGACACGTTTGTGAGAGTAAAAGGTGGAGGCAAGTACTTGAAAGCAATAGTGAGTGGACGACAGAATGGTCATTATCTAAGGCGGCATTATCGATTAGGTCGTAAAGAAAAGGCTCTTGAAAAATCTTCTAAGTACTTGCTGACAGTGCTTGCTTGCTTAAGGTTTAAGTGTTGCAAAATAAATAAAAACAAAAGCTCCATGATTGTGGATGCATGATTACTTGCCCTTCCAAGATTGGGCTTGTCCTCATGAACCTCTAAATTGATGTTTTCCTCCGTTGAATGTGTTGAGTGAATATATTGTGTCCATTATATTAAAATAAATTTTCAGACACAGTGACACTAAGGTTACATTATTATTGGTTTGTTTTCGGATGCTTAATGTGTGAGGGCACTGGCTCAGGAACCCAGAAAATGTGAGGCATGCTTATGATGAGGAAAGCCCTTTATTCAAAAAAGAACAAAGTGAATTTGACTGCCATTAAAGTGCCTTCAATTAACGAAAAAGAAAAGGCAAAGCTGCAGGCAACAGCACAAAGAAGGTTTGGTATGTTTTGCGGGAAACCGAGGAAAAAAGAAGAGTGCAAAATTAGTTGCGAAATTAAGGGTTGCCTAAGGTGAAAGAAATAGCTTTATATCTGTTGAATGTATCTATAATAATTTGATGCATATAGTTAAAATAAAATAATAATAATAATAATAATATATTGGCTCCCAAAAATTTGTTTTTACATTTTATTATAGGAACATCATAAAAAAAAAAAGGAATATTGATGTATTCGTCAGAAAAATAATCGAGACACGTGTTAGCGATCATAAAATTATTCACTTTAGTGCACCCTTTTTTCTACTGAATACAGTAACACACCAAAGGGTTTTATTTACCTAAGTTTAAAAATATCGTAGTTGCACCAATAAAGAAGAGTTACTGTAAAATAATGCTTTGAAGGATGGATGGAGATGGACACTGAACAGCTTGTGCTTACTTTTGGAAATTGTTTTTATTTCATTTCTTTTGATTCAATAATTTCCATTTACTCCTGTAGTTTGGTTGGTGAAATGATGAAATAACTTTTATAAATTAATTTTTAAAGAAACTAATTTAAACTTATGAAAAAAGAATTCACTTTTTTTCATTTTTTTCTTACTATTTTCCCCAAATCAAATATATTATTAAGTTTCTTGTTTGAATTAGTTTTTCATCTTCACCGTAAAATATTTATTTATTTGCGGTTTATTTAATCATTTAATGGAATAAATGTTACTTTTTGATGAGTATAATTGAAAAGTTAAAATGTACGAATTAAAAGAAAAATTTATTTAAATATATGCATCAAATGAACAATTTAACTTTATTTATTTATTCATGAACTCCTTTCTTTTTAGCTACTAACTATTTAGGAATGAATAGTTGTCATTTTAACCTTTTTTTTTTATTAGAAACAATGAAAAACAATTGGAAAAGAAAAATTGGGTAAGTTATATTAGATTAAAACCCTAATTTTGGGCAGTGTTTTAAAGCCCGGTAGTTAAGATGTAGAACTATTCCAGCTATATTTACTATTAGTAGCACCTAACTAATTTTAACTGAAAAGAGAGAAAGGAAGATCAATAGTTGTTTAAAGTGTCCTTTGTACTGTTAATTATTGTTAATTATGATTAACTAACATAGAGGTTTGTCCTGAAACAAAAGTGAGTTTTGCTACTATTAAGTCCAGAGTTAACTTTAATTAATCGGTAATCTTTCTTTAATAATGCGTAGTAAAACACTGTAATAGTTAAAAAATAAAAAATAAAATACGTCTACTAATCAAATAAGGGAAATGTTTGTCAGTACAATTTAAAATTCCTACCAGCATTCATTGGTTAATCTCCTTAATTTGATTGGCTAATGTGTCCTTTGATAAAAATAGTATTAAATATATTCAAATAAATTAAATACAAGAAGAAATCAAAAGAATAGCTATTAATGATTTTAACTTACAATTCAATTTTAATTAACGTCCAGTTATGAATTGTCATGACATCAATATTTAAGATAATTTATAATTTTAAAAAAATACTTTTTAATTGATTTTTTTTTTGAATTGTAAACACATAAATATGATAACCAAAATCTACACTTCTTATGGAATAGGTATTGTACATGGAATTATTGTGGGAGGTGCTAAAAGGTGTGAATATTTTGTATTTATTGAACAAACTGGCTGAAACTGTATGACATATCTCAAAACATATATTAGAATGTAGTAAAGTACTCATATTATCATTTTAAATATATAAATCAAAAACGTGAAAATCTAAATTTATAAATATACAAAAGAAGATTATGAAGATTTTAAAAATATAAATATACAATAAATAGTTGCATGTACAGGCACACCAATTATAAATGGAGTTGATTTCGTCTAATAAGTAAAGTAATGATTTTAGGTCTTAAAAATAATTTTTAATTAAAAATCTCAAATATTTTAATTAATTGTTAAATTTATATTAGTATATTATAAATATTTTTTTAATAAATAATAGTTTTGAATTTTTTTCTAACAAACACTAAATTAATAATAATTTTATTGTTTAAAAAAATTAAATAGTCCAAGAATTTTGAAGGTTAAAATTTTTTAATTTTTTATTTCATTCTATTATTTCATTAAACTAATATATATTTCTATCTCTTTCCTTTATTTTACTCTTTTACTAGTTTTCTTATATTTTGAAGGTTAAAAGTTTTTAATTTTTTATTTCATTCTATTATTTCATTAAACTAATATATATTTCTATCTTTTTTCTTTATTTTACTCTTTTACTAGTTTTCTTATATTACAACTTCAATTTGAATAACTTATTATTCAATTTTAAATTTATTTTATCATTATATATTTTTACTATACATTATGCGTGTTTTTCTATTTGGAGGCTTGGAGGGATAAATTAAAAAATTAAGGTTTGTGTTGGCTTTTGCTCATTTTAAATACATAAATATTAGGTAAAAATAAAAAGAAATCAGAACTGGTTGTACTGTTATTCAAACCATTTCTTTCTTGTCAATGGTTCATTGCTTATTACATGTCTCGTTATCAAATTATCATGTTATCTTTTCTATTAAAAATTATTAATTTAAAAGTTTGAAACCTAAAAATGTAATAATCTCGAGTTTATTAACATAACAAATTAACAAGTTTTTCATATGACTATATAAATATATATTATTAAATTTCTACAACTTAAAGGATTCTATCATAATCCTTAATGGCATGATTTGAATTAATCCCAAAATTATTTTATTTTTATCTAATTAATTTTAAAATATTTTGTGCCGATTCAAGAAAGAACATTAAAATTTTAGAATCTATAAATTAAATTCAAACACTTACCAAAGGGCATGATTATAAACATACAAAAGGAGATTTGAGGTTACTCTTTGATTAAATGATATAGAAAATATAGGTGACTACTCTTTGAATAAACAAGATAACAATATAGATGTATAAACAAGATAACAATATAGATGTATGTGAAAACAACAATAGTTAATGGATATAATAATTTTGATTCTCAAACTTATACAGGAAATTACAAAAGAATATGATTTTACTATTAAAAATATATATAATCTAAGTTAATGGGAGAATATAAATACGAGATTGAGAGACTTAATAGTAGAAAAAAGCCTATTAAAGTAATTGATATAGATTTTTTAAAAAATAAATACTCTAGACATTTTTTTGCAAAACATTCAAAAAAATTGCCTAATGAAGAGAAACATAGAAGAAGATAACTAATTTATTCTAAAAAATTAGATAGAGTATTTTTTTATTACAAATTGTTTAATATTGTTTATTACACAGTAAATTAGTTGACAAAGTTAGTAGATATTAAAGAAATCTTAATACAAAGTTAAAGAACCATGAAATAACTTATGAGAGCACGTTACTAACATGAATAAATAGATTGATTTGGAAATGAGATTGTCAAAAAATAAACTAATAGATAAACATGTAACAAATAAATAGAGACAAATAACACAACACTAGAGAAAAGTGTTGTTAACAATTATTGTTATTATTAAAACTCTTGGTAAAAGTAATTTAGCCTTATGTAAAAAAAAATGAAAAGATTTATCAAAAAAGTAATGAAAACTTACTAAGTTTGATAGAAATTAATTATACAAGAACACGTACATCCAATAAAAAATAATGAAATGAAATTCATAATCATTATCTTAGAAATAATATACAAAAATGAGTTGATAAATTTGTTAATAGGTGAAATCAAGCCAAAATTATGAAAAAAGGATAGATCCTAAATATTATTCAATCACACTTAAACTGTGACTGTAGTGTACTCCCAATGTAAGTCATCAATAACAAATGTCTTTTTGTATTACTGTGTGTAGATATTTTATTACTTCTAATACAAGTTAAAGATTATTTTTAAAATTTTTTAAAAATTGATGATATAAGTGAAAAATGTCTCTTTAATGCTATTATAGATGAACTAAAAATTGTTAGACTTATATTAATAACTTTAGAGAACAAGGATATCATAAAGGATATAATATGAAAGAAAAACATAAAGGTGTGTAAAAAATATTTTTTGATATTAATCCTAAAATATTTTATACTTTATGTGGTTATCATAGTCTAAACTTAGTATAACTCTTTCTTTGAAATCTTGTGTGGGTGATAGTTTAGATTTATTTGTAAAATTAAATATTTTAAAAAAATTATAAGATTGAAAAATATAAACCAATTGATATCTATACTTACAAGAAAAAAATATATTCTTTTGTAAATACATATATGACATTAAAAAATATATTCTTTTGTAAATGCATATATTACATTTAGAATAATATATATTAACAATGATCACATTAGTTGTTTCAGCTTAAAAGATTTTTTTAAGACTTAAATTAATAAAAAAATATCAAAATTAAAATTAAATTAAATAATTTTATTATTTAATAAAAATTATATATTAAATAAAATTAATTATAATAATTCAATAGATATTTTTGTATAAAAAACTTAAAAAAATAAAAATTAAATTAAAATATCATAATTTTAATAAATTAATTTATTATTTTAAAAAGTCTTATTTTTTTCCAATTTGTTTTATCCCTAAAATCTTGAACTGTGATTCATTTGATAAGAAATTTACTCATCACATTACACGTGTAAACTACCATAAATATGTCAAAATTAATTCTTTTATTAATTCCTTTAACTAATAGCTTCAGAAAAAAGAAGATTAACAGATGTATTTTTTCATTACTTTTTTTCGCCACTTATTTCTTTCATTACTTAACATTGTCCGTTGTGAGATAATGTACTCTAGTTAGTAGCGTGCATATAAATTTCTTATAGCTTTAAGAAATTAGTAAAGGCCTAAGATATGTACATATATTTTAGAGAGACTAACAAAGCAATATTGGAAATATTTTTTTCTAAATAGTTTGGATGGACCACTCTAACTAATCAAATGCAAACAGTCAAATTCAAATAATTTGACCGAAGATCATCCTCAATTCAATTAAATTTTATAATAATAAGTGAATATTCTACATCTATACCGTGTTTATAAAAATACACCATTTTAATTAAAAACCCACATTTGTTTTATTATAAAGTAAAATTATATATATATATATATATATATATATATATATATAATAAAAATATATATTATTAGTAAAAAAAAAAACATCAAATTAGTGATGGGTAATGCTATTTTCGCAATACTTTTTTCACAACATGTCTTATACTAAGAGGAGAAAAAATTGTAAAATAAGATAAATGTTGAAAATTAAAAGAAGAAGAGAATTATAAAAATATTATAAAACTTGGAGTGTATATAATATATATTATGATTAAATTTAATTAATTTACTTTATATTATACTAGTGAAAAAGAGATATTCTATGTCTTTATATTTTAAAGAAAAAATATTAATAATAATGATAGTTTATTTTTACTTTTATAAGTTTAAAAAAATAAAAATAAAATAAAAATATTAAATGTATCTGCCGCTATATATTTTTCAATTTTAAAATATAATTAAAATTTATATATAATTATAGTTTTTTTTCTTTTCTTAATTTTAAAATATAATTAAAAATAAAATAGAAATAGAAATTTTTTATATCTTATTGCATTATAATATGTTATATTTAACCGAAGTGTAAGCTTAACTTTGCATTTCTAACCACCCTTCACAGCTTGAGACATAGCAAGAACACCAACTTCTACATCATAGCAGATTCCTGATTTCGAGCGGTCCAAAAGCTTCATTGATACTGACGTCAAGGTTCGAGTGACACGCGTTGTTATTTCTTTTATGTTTGTATTTGCTTTCAATGTTTCCTATTTCAGTAAGTTTGTAACTTCTATTTTTTTTTTCAGACTCACTAATCAGGTTCTTATGTGAATAAGGTTTGAATTTTTTGTGGGGTTGATGTAAATAATAGAAGTATAAACTGAATTAATGGTTTCCACTATATTTTGGATAATTATTTTGTGCTAAAAATTTAAAACATAAGATAACACTATGTCTCTTTAATTATATGCAATAGTTTTAATGGGACTAGTACAATAACACAGGTCTAATATGAGTTTATTTTTATTCATTATTTTTTTATTCACATGTTGAAGTAATTATTAAAATTTGATATTAAAGGAATTTCTCTTGCAAACATCTTTTCACATTTTATATTTTTCTAGTATTTGGAATCATTTCTAATTCTTTCTTTAAATAAATTTCGTAAATCAAACACTGTACGGATAAAAAAACAATTTTGACCAATTGAAATGTGTTTTAGAGTAAATTTTTTCTACTCTAAAATATTTTTTATCTAGTCATTTTTTGATGTTTTTTTTATCTATAAGTTTTTTTAGGTTTACTAGTTTAAATGAGAAAATTAATATTTCACATTTAATCTTTTACTTATGTTTGTTGATTTGAGTTATGTTTTCTTTGCTTGTTGAAGTTTTATTTAGTTTCTTTTTCTACTTTTGGATTTTGATTTATATGGTTAACTAGTTAGCTTACCATTGTAATTATGATCTTACTATAATTGTATTTTAACATGTGAGCATATGATTTATGGACTATAAGTTATGAAGTTGAAAGATCTCCATAAATAATTGGAGATATTTTTTTGTTAGGTCTGATTTTTTTATGTTATTCTAGAAATAAAAAATTTTAAAATAATTAAAAATGTAAATAAATATTAAAAATATTAAATAAAAAAGATGAAATATCAATTCATAAATTCAATAATTAAACAATGTGTAAATATAAAATTTACCATATTCTCAAATAGATATTATTATTAGTATTATTAATCGTATGTTTCAAATGGAAATTGAACTTAGATACCATATGTACATATAGAATTTACTTTTAACACCAGATAAGATTAACTTTTTTTATCATGATTTATATGGTTAATAATAATAATAATAATAATAATAATAATAATAATAATAATAATAATAATAATAATAATAATAATAATAATAATAATAATAATAATAATAATAATAATAATAATAATACCGTTAACTATAATAATAATATTAATAGTGCAGATTTGAAATCTATATATAAAATTTTGATATAAAATCTATATGTAAAATTTTAGATACAATTTCGTATATAATATTAATTTTATATATAAATTTAAATCTCTATATAGAACATCATGTGTAATATTTATTTTATATATGAATTTTCATCCTTATGTATGTAATTTTTTTTAGTGTTAGTTTAGTCTATTATCTTCAACCAAATGATTAATTTGAGATAATTCGGTCTTTTGAAAGATTTCTTAAAAACTTGTGTTTTAAGATTAAGTGGATTGATAACTGGTATGGAATTTTATTCTTGGTGAAATTCAGACATAGGAGCAACTATCATTCCAATCATGATATGACACTATATATGAAGCTCTTTGTCAAAGGAAATGTAAAACCCTTATTTGTTGGTATCAAGACAAATAAAGTTAATTTACAAAAAGTATGAAAGCATCCTTTAATTGCAAAAAAAAAATCATATGCTAATTATAATTAAGAAAAGATCTTATATTTCTGAGCATAAAGTATTTTTTTTAGTGATATCTCTGTATAGTTAATAAAACTATCGTATTACTTTCAGAATTTGGTATGGATGATATTGTATTTCTTTGAAACCTTGTACATCCTGTGCAAGTCTCATTTTCTTAATAATATACAATCTTTACTCTCTCTTTTTTGTTTTTTTGAACAGAACAGAAAAACTTTTCTTTTAACAGGGACAATCGAGCGCATGCAAATTTTAAACATAGAAATTTATTAAACACTTGAAAGGATAAAGATTATTGTGTATAATGATCCTATTCTACTTTTGTAAAATTAACTCTTATAAAAAAATTTGATCTCTACCAGAGCTCAAAAACCTTATCCGAGTAAAATTCACATTATCTGTTTCCCTTTATCTCTTGTTTCCGCTGCAGATAGTCTCCATCATACTTCCTGAAATTAATTTCTTTTGAATTATGGAGAGCATCCGAGTAAGTTTTTTCTCTACCTTAGGTGTTCTACAGGTGAACAATAAAAAACACATGCATCTATCAACTGAACTATGTTGTTACATTATTGTTTCCTTTAAAAAAACTCGTTGAATTAAAAAAGAAGTAGAAGAAGATGAGGTCACTTCTTTGATCCCTTGCATACTGCTTCAGTGCTTCTCTTCAATGGAATAGCATAGAAGATTACATATTAAGCTAAAGCAGCAACAGGGCAACTCTCCTTTGGCAAGATATTTCATGAGGGGATCGATCATGTCATTTCTTGCCAATAAAGAGAAGCCCTATGACTGGTTTGCTTATTGACCATAATATCTTGTGCAGCCAGTTACTGCTGTTGCACATTTCAACTTTCCATGAACATAACAATTTATAATCTGAGGAGATGGAATAAACTAATACTGAAAAGCATATGCTTGAGGCTTATGCTATGAATATTCTTGAAGGGATTTGGGGGTGATTTCCTTTTCATGAGCAATAAGTCATTCTCTTTCTCTATCTCACCTGCTTTTGAGAAGAAATGGAGAAAGTAGGTGAAAGTTAGATGCTTCTTCCATTTCATGAAGGTGCCATGGGGTTGGGGTACCAGATGTTGCAGACCATATGCTCATGTCTTATTCTGTTACATAAACTATGCTGTCTGTGAAGCAGCTTGTTTTGTAGCGTTTATTAGTCCAACCACCATTTTAAGTCTTACATGTGTCCTTTGAAATTAACATAATCGACACCTTTACTTGGACCATAAAGATAAAGTGAACTTTTTGGAGATTTTTTTAGGGATGATAAATCCTGCAATTCTGACTTCATTTTCCAGATTTTATGACTGAATTTAGCTTTTGGTTTTAGACGCTCAATGTTTCAGACTCTTCCAACATCGTTAATACAAGTTGAACGAGGTGAAACTATCTTAAAGAGAACAAACCTTTTCAAAGAATTTGTATTTAGTTGCATAAATCTTGAACTCTGTATTCGGATGTTATTTGCATTCCTATATATTAAAACAATTATGTCAAAAGGAAAAGAAAAAGTTCATCCCTCTTTTAATAATTAGTGTATAAAAAGAGAATAAGAGTAGTGAATTAATAATCCTAAAAAAGGAAAAAAAATATCATCCATACCATTTATTATTTATGAATTAAAATAACAAAATATTTTTTAATTAATTTTTTAATCGTACTAATAGTTAATAATAAAAAAAGTAAATATGTTTTAGTTTTGGTATAATGAATTTTTCATCAATCAATGATTTCTTATGTTTAAGCGAATAAAAAGTAAAAAAAAAAAATCTGGAAAAACTTAAACATATTTATTTAGAACAAAAACCTGTTTTATCCCAAAGTATATTATATAATATATTAAATACAACATAAAGGCGTTTTGAATTTACTCCTCCATATTTTTTTAGTGGACTGTGTGGGAATATATTGTTAGATTTTATGTAAACTTTATTGTGTGGTCTTAATTCAATATGTCATCATGTGTGATTAGATTGCTAACTTTAAAAGGATTGAACAATTTCTTTCCAAAAACTTTATTATATAAAATTACAATTATATTACTGAAATAACAATATTATCATAAAAAAAAAAAAAAAAAAAAAAAAAAAATAAACAAAAAAAAAAAAAAAAACAAGTGCAAATATTCACCTATAAACAGATACAGCATTCAGAAGAAGAAAAAAAAGGTCCAAGTGACAACCCAAATATTACACAATATTACACGATAAACTGATATGAAACAACAGAAAATATGCACTTAATTGATCCCTTCACTTTTCTGTCCACGGAATCTTTTGTTTATAATTTTTTGTCCCATATACCTGTATCAAATCAATAAAAAGAGTTACGTAAATTATTATTGTTATTATTATTATCAATATCAAATCACAACATCTATATATTAAAAATATTACCTTCCAAGCATCATTACAGTGGCTTGAGGATTAGTCCCAGGTGTTCGATAGAAGGTGGATCCATCAATTACCCTCAGAGCTTCGACCCCAATAACCTTATAATTATGATCAACAACTTTATGAGGGAGGCACCCTCCATGGTAGTGCCAAATTGTAAGCACAGTGTCTATGCAATACTGTTCTAAAGAATAAGCAGCACTAGCATGTTTTGGCCTCAAGTTCATTGGTATCAGCAGCATCAAGTCTATTAGAGCTTGGACTGGCATGTTGGGGTAGCGGAACTTTGATAATGCTTTTGAGTTTATCACATCAATGATGGTTTTCATGCCTTCAACACAGATTCTCAAGTCCTCTGGATCCTTGAAATAGTTGAAGGTAACTGATGGATTATCATTGGGATTTGTGGTTATGAGCTCCAAATGACCTGTGGATCGTGGTCCAGTGATCTTTTCAACTATGATTCCTCCTTTCAGAGTTGGAGTGGTTAAAAATCTAAACAAATCTGCAACACTCTGCTTGTTTTCTGAGGAAACGGTCGAAGGCTGACCAGACTTCAAATGAGAACAAATTTCAGTATATATCACCCTTATTAGTAAAAATTCAAATTTTGCAACCTTGATACATAAAAAATTCAAATTCAGCATATGGGACACTAACCTGGTTTGACACAAACTCAAAAATCTTTTGAAGCCTTTCAGACCAAGAATTGCCCAAACTCAATCCACTGCCAGTTTCAATGTAGCTACCAAACTTTGTGATGCCTACTGTTTGGACCAGAGAGAGTTCAACGGGTAAAGGGGAAGGAACCACAAGAACGTTCATTGGATTGTCTGCCATGTCTTGACCCACCCAGGGCTGATCCAAAACCACCGTGATTCCATGAGCCTCCAGATGGTTAGCAGGACCAATCCCACTCAGCATCAGCAACTGTGGACTCCCAATTGCTCCAGCTGATAAGATTATCTCATTTTTTCCATTTGTGTTCAAGTATGCTCTATGCACCACTCCCAATGCATCTGTGAAGATCACTCCATAAGCTTGTGGTCTTCTTTTTCCTATAAAACAACATTCAAATCCATTGCCATCAGTCTTACTACAATATGGAAAACAAGGAAGTCAAGTGTTTAAAAATATTATACAAAGTATTTAAGATAGGTTAAAAACCAAAATTTTGCTAACTGCTTATAAATTATGAATTAGTACTTACTTTAAAATAATAACCAATGTTCTTCCATGAATGAAAATCAATGCACACACTTCTTTTTCAGACAAAGTTAGAAACAAAAACTGACAAAATGTTGAAATTGATGAAAAATAATTCATTTTATCTTATCTTCTTCTCCTTACCTGTGTTATACTTAAATAGTATCTTCTGCACTGTGGCATGGAGATAAACAGAAATTCTCCTGGGATCAGCATACTCTAACAAATCAGCTGCAGTGTGCCTGTTACCCTTCTTATCAAAGATTGTGCCTCCAATCTTAGTCCCATTTAAGTGATCATAAGTGAAGTCATTATAAGGCAACACACCTACTTCCAGCAACCCATCCCTCACTGCTGACTGCCACTGCAGCATAGGGGGCTCAAAAACCACCTTTTTTTCAACCCATTTATAAGATTCCTCAGCCAAAGATTCATTCCAACCAGAAACCCTTATGTACTCGGAGCTAGCCCTTGAATAGAACCCTGCATTCAAGACAGAGCCACCACCCAGAACACGAGCCCTGGCATTGAGGACCCCGTCTGTGGATATGAACGGTTGGGAAAACGATGAAGGGCTTATGTCAGCGAGGGCATTGACAAAGTTCTTTATGTGGATTCGCTCAGGGTTTGTGTAAGGAGAACCTCCCCTTTCAAGGACTAAAACCCTTGCACCTTGTGACAGAGTTGCTGCAAGGGGACACCCACTTGTTCCTCCACCAATCACAATGTAATCATAAGACAAGATTGGTGGAGCAGATGTTGCTTCTCTTACAAATGCATACTTTGAAGCTGCATGGACATATCAGAACATAAAAATGAATGAACTGGAAAGAGTTCCAAAGAGACACTACAATCATCAAGCAAACCAACTAAACAAAAAGAAACCTACTTGTTCTCTTTTTTCTATTTTCAATTCTTTGATGAAAACAAACTAATAGTAAAAAGTCAACTTTGTAACAAGGCATTACCTTGATGAGAATGAGATAAACCAGAAAGGAATGTGCACTGAACAAGAAATGCCCATATAAATTTCTCCAACATCCAACCCATTGATGTGTATCTTCACTTACTAGGAACCTGAAAGATCTGTTTCCAAAGAGTTGAAATCCTTCTTATTATAACTACATACACTTTGCTCTTGTCTGTTCAACTACATTAAAGTTGTGTCTCATTCCATACAAAGATCAAGTGTTCTTGAAATTGTCAAAATGCATGAAGTGTGACAGGGACATCTGTTTGATCTTATAAATTCTCCTATAAACTATACTTCAAAATAATTTGTGGTTAACCAAAATATTAACAGCCTACTTCATTGTTGTAACACAATCATAAAGAACCTTTATATAAGCTCTCAAGATTAGACAGGGATAAAAACACGACAAATGAAAGTATTTCAGATATCCAAGTTATTTATTATATATTTAATTAAAATAACCTTTCTTATAAACTAAGTTAACCTAAATTCGCTTTTTAAAGAATCCTACATTGTAAACTCTCAAGATTAGAGAGGGGTAAAAACACAAGAAATAAAAAAATATTTCGTATATCAAACATTGTTTCATATATAAGTAATTCAAATAGCCTTTCTTATAAATTAAGTTAACCTCCATTCTCTTTTTAAAGAATACTACATTTTTCATTAACACTGTAATAGTAAATTCCACGAGTCACTAATCAACCTTAGATTTTATCTAGACATGAACTTGCTCCTTGTTAAATGCACTAGTAAATTATTTAAATTTTGTTTGACTACAGTATATTGAAATGTAGTGTTTTAATATTTAGTGGGTTAATTTTAGATGTGTTCTTTGTAACTATAATGTAAGTTTATTACATTTTTTTTAGCTTTTGCATTCAAACAACATTTACAACAATAATCTAACATTCTTTAATATTGTATAATGCACCATATCCTTTGTTAGGTTTTTATACTTTTCTGTGATGTTTAGATATGTTTGTTTACTATAAGTTTTTAACACATGAATCAACAATATGCCCTTAATATATTGGTAAATTATTTTTCAAGTCTTGCACAATCCTATATCTTTTAATCAATATTTTCAAATCTTTTAATCACTAGTTTAATAATTCAACAACATTCTAATGGGGATTGAACCAGTATCACTAAAACTATTATAATAATTAAATAATATTCAAAAATCTAATATCATAATTTTATGACGTTGAAAATTAAAATAAAACTTAAAATATAAATTCTTAATATATTTTTGGAGAAAAAGAAAATAAATAGGTTCTTAACATTTAAAATAAATATAAAAGTTAAAATAAAATATATTATCATACTTATATTAAGATTGCAATAATATTTATTATTAATAATAGGTTTATATGTAGAATAAAAAGAAAATAACAAACATATTAGGTAGTTTTCTTTTTACCTTTTTTAAGAAAAGTCAAATAATGTATTATTATTTTTTTAATCAAACAAATTTTTTATCAGTTTTGTCTGGGTCTTCTTCATACTGATTTTGTAGGTTCTTAAACCATTTACTTTACCGGTTCCTAGATTTACCGGTTTAATAAGCCGATCTGATCGGCTTTCAAAACAAAGGTTTTAATATCTACATTGAAATATGTATTGTTAGCTATTGATGATATCAAAATTTGGCGCACTTTATTTTCTTTAACGTGATGAATTATTGTTTTTAAGGTTTCGCTTTACCTGTTTAATCGGTCCATATCTGATTGATTATCAAAACAAAGGTTTTAACTTTTACATTCTGAATATATATGGTTAAATATTGATAATATTAAATTTTCATGCATTTTATTTATTTAGCGTGATGAATTGCTTTAAGGTTTTGTAAATAATAATTGTTTAAAATTGGATAAGTTATTAAACCGATTAAGAAACTATTTAAGGTTTAATGAAATCAAATCGATATTAATAAAATTATTATAATAACTAAATAATACATAAAATAATATTTTAAAAAATAAAATGTAAAAATTTGTAACATTTAAAATATATATTACAGTCTAAATAAAATATATTTAAACAATTTATGAGTTTTAAAATATAAAAAAATTATTATAGAAAATTATTAAAACAAATATATATATATATATATATATATAAACACTTCTTTATAACTATATATATTTAAAAATATAAATATTTCATATATTGATCATTTGTTAAAATAAAATATTTTAGTTCAAATTCAATTTCAATAAACTATTGTAGAAGAGATAATTAAAGCATATTAGTATAACCAAACAAATACAAGATAAGCACGCAAAAAGAAGGTACATAATCAATCATCCTCCTTTGAAGAATTGATTATGCATTTATTTCTTACCCAATTATGTTTGTTTGTAAGTCATACTATTTTGATATAAGTAAGTTTTGAACATTTAAAGGAGTGCAAATGATTTTTGCTCAATGTTACACGTTCTTTCAACCTATCACGCCGGTTTGAAAGAAAATGATAGGAAAAGTATACTCTACGTCTTTCCTTTCCTTTGTAATAAAATTATATATAGAACGCACGTATAAAACGATTTATGTTTGTTTTTTTTAGAGTAGTTTTTTTGTTTGTAGAGTTTGAGTTTATAGAGTTGTCCAAAAGTAATGTATTTTGGAGAAATTATATTCATCCACTATGTCAATTTTTACTAATATGAAAGGTTTGTATGAAATAAAATTATTATATGTGTAGTTGATGTAGTTTTTTTTTTAGATTTTTACTTGTTTTCTAAAATTATGAATTGTAAGTTTTGCATGCTAAAAGGACTTAGATGCAAAACAATAAATTATAAATTATATTGTTGTTCATCAATCCTTTGGAGAAAATATTTAGGAAAATTTCATCACCAATGAACAAGAGTAAATTCATATATGAGATTGTGATATCACCATCAACCTAGAATATCAAAACTAAATGTTTATGAAGTTCTTTTTATATCAATTAACTTGTCTGATTTCTCAATGATTTAATATGAGACTTCCAATTTATATTTATCTCTATAACAATATTACTCTTTTGTTACATCATTAATATCCCTTGATGAACTAATCATAACCTTATTCAAAATCAAAAGACAAAAGAAAAGAATAATTTTTTTTTTAAATAGAGGAGAAAAAATACAGTGTCTCCGGTTAGGAAGACTAAAAACATATTTAACTTTTTAATAAATTTTTAAAACACCTTAACTAAATCCATCCACCTGAAGAATGTTGATTCGTTTGTCACATCGTTAAGTCGCTAACATAGTTTAACCCCAAAGATTAAAATTAAACTTAATCTAATTATTGTGCTTTTTATTCATTGAAGAATAATTAAACTATGAATAATATATGTATATCGTTCAGTTTAATCACGGTTTCGTGGCATATTTTGTATCTAAAAATAATGTAAAGAACTTGTGAACGAGTCAGGATGAAAATAATATTTGAATTTTGAATTCCGAGTAAATTATCCGAACCTTTGATCAAATTCTAGTAAAAGTTTTTGTAAACACTTCTTCGATTGGTTACATGAACGAGTTGTGACGTTTCTTTAATGAACTAATTTTCTTTTCCAACTTTTACACATTATTTTTCATTCTCAAATTATTTATTATTTTGAAACATAAAAAAACATCAATTTACTTTTTTTTTTAATAATATCTTCTGTCTCTGATATGTTGTTTTATGAGATCAATTTTAAATTAATTTTTTAAGTCAAGTGTTTTTCTATTGGGATATGTGAAGGTGTTAGACAAGTAAGTCAGTAAAAATATAAATAAATGATAAAGAAACAATAGTTTTATCTTTTAAGAATATTCCTATATTTATAAGAATAATAATAAACTGATTTATTGTTCATCAGACTTACAATAGTTAATAATGATGTGAATTTTTATTAATTATTTTGATTAGCACTTGATTAATAAGTTTAGGAAACTCTCTCTATGAATTACTATCTACTCGGTTACTTTATATTTTCACTCGTTAAAAATAACTAGAAATCTACTTTCAATAATAGAATTATTCTTAGCATAGTACATGAAAAGAATAGAAAATTACACTTTCCCTCAAACTAAGTTAAATAATATTCATATTTTCTAAAATTTTAAATTTGACACTCATTTTTCTTATTTTTCTTTTTTGGTAAAATGGCATCGGTCTATTCTTTAATTTTTAAACAGATATTATTTTTTATATTTTTAATAAATAAAAATTATTTTTTATATTTTAATAAAGTGGTACTCATTTTGTGTTTTATTTAAAAATATTATACTGACTAAAATTTTAAAAAAAATATAAAATTAAAAAATTTCGACTTTTAATATATAATAATTAAAGAATTTTGAGAAAAAAGAATTAATGCTTTTTATTTGTAAAATAAAGAAGATAGGCTATTATTATTTGTTAAAAATAATGAGTGTAAATATAAGTTAGATTGATGTAACTGTGAGTGATATTTAATTAAAAATATAAGAAGGTAATAATATATTTTTAAATTAACTGAAATGTTAGTACGATTTAGTATATTGTTTAGGAGAAATGAGTGCCAATTTAATAGTTAAATAGACAGTTAAAATTTGATAGCGAAATTTGTTAAACGTAGACAAGTATTTTTTTGCCCGAAATATAATTATTTTATTATAACAATTAGTAATGTAGTGTAATCAAAAGTTGCCTTAAGATGTAGGTATTTATTTTTTTATCGTTGTATGATTTCTTTCTTTATTTCTTTTGAGAAAAAGATAAGTATTTCTACTACTAGGTCGTGTCTTGTTCACCTTGAGGAGAGTTTAGCAAAATGTGAAAGTACTGTTTGCATAATCTTTTTTAAGGATTTATAGGGAGAAAAATAAAAAAATTATAAATTGAAATCAATTTATGTTTAAGTTAATATATTAAAGTTCTCTTATGTAATTTTTCTAAATTTTATTTTCAACTTGTGTATAAATTAATTTTAATTTATGAATAAATATATATTTTATGTTTTATATTGTTCTCTTTTAAAAATATTTATGGAAAAAATCATGAAATACTTGGCTGTTAAACTCAGTCTTCGAAAACATGACAAATACTGATGGCAAAATGATTGTTTTTCATCCAAGTTTTTGGTATAGAGTATACAAACTTCATAATCGTTTTAATATGTTTGTTGTTTGTCAATTAGTTTCGGAAGAGCAAATGATATTCGTTTAGACGATATAAGTTCTTCCCTAATTAAAGATTACCTATTGCCCCAGTTGAACGGTAATTTGAAATGGTTATATCTGCATATAAAAAAGGTTGTTTAATGTGAAAAGAAACAAGCAAGGAAAAATTGTTTGAAAAAATTGAATTATATATTAAAAGTACTCTATCCAAGTCGTATATATAAAGAAATTAGGACGAAGATGCGGCGAGGAGAAGGAACTTAAATATGAATTAAACCATCATAAATTCATGGACTTCCGAGGTGCATGCATAATACATTCCGTCAACATTTTGACTTGGGAATTGCAAAACGACACAAGATACAAATCCAAATAACAGATAAGATATTTCAAGAACGGATAAAGGAAATTAAAATTTAAAATTCACTTGAATACGTTTTCAATGCATCCAATTTAATGCTCTCTTATCGTTTTAGCTTTTCTTTTTCGAATTTTTAAGTAGGTTTCAGACCTAGTCTTTGTGTTAAGAAATGTTAATTTGATGCTGCAATACATTTCTATAACGTTACATCATTCACATAAATAAATAAAAAATCACATATTTCCACAGCAATTTCTCCGGACATTTTAAAGTAGTTACCATTAATATTTTTTTTTATAATTTAACATACTAAATTATGATTATTCTTTAGTCATTGAGGTTTTTATCACTCTTGAGTAGTCTAAATAGAAGATACTTGGGATTAAATTTAAATATAATTAATTAATGATCTATAATCAAACCTTTAATAAATTAACAGAGATATTTATAGTCAAATATAGTTATTGAGTATGTGGGTGGTGATTTTTAAGAGTTAAATTGGCCCATTAATTGGGCCTTTTTTGTGGACATAGATTACTTTTTGCACCTCTTTTATTTGGGCTTAAAATACATTCTTTGGACTGTTTCTTCGTGCACCTCCATATCATCTTCCTGCACCTCCATAATTTTCAAAATTTCAATAATAGACATCAGTGATTTACAAAATTATCCTTGCTGCTATAAAAGAAGGTTTTCCATGGAAGAGATGCAGTGCAGTTATGAACAGCGGAGAAATGTGTCACAGTGGTGGGAGATTCCGATGGTGTTGGAGTGGGGGGTTGAAGGCACTTTGGGTGGTCGTCGGTGGTTGTGGGTATCTGTTATTTATTTTTTCTGATTTTCACGGATTATAGAAACCGTAGAAGTTTAATATTTACGGATTCTGTAAGGTGTAAGTTTAAAATCAAGATATATGACTCTTACGGATTACACAAACCGTAGTCACTCGAATTTCTAAATGATTTACGGTTTGTACAAACCGTAGAACAATATAATATTTTTACTGTTCTACGGTTTGTACAAACCGTAAGTCACTCGAAATTTTGAATGATTTACGGTTTATACAAACCGTAAAACAGGTTAACAGTGAAAAAAAACGTCACCACCGTCGTCCTCCGCCACCAATCCACCATAACTACCACTACCATGTAAAATTCAACTTTCAAGGATGCTTACCTTCTTTTCAATTGCTTGAATGGGTGCTAAAATGGTGGAAGTGAAGGTTACCACATTGCGGAACGTGAAAACCGTGAAGGTGTAGGACGTGAATGGAGAACCAACCAAGGTGCAGGACGAGTAGATCTGCAGTGCCAAAGTGAGATACGAGCTCTGGTAGTGGAGGTGGAGGTGCAGCCGCCGTCGGTGGAGTTCGAATGGGGTGCAGAGAGGCGGAGTTCGAATGGGGTGCAGAGGCAAAGTGGAGGAAGAAGCAGCGTGAATGGTGTAAATGAAGGTAGAGGGTATTATGGGTTAAAATTATTTTACAAAAGGGTTAAATGGTAAATGTCCTTAGACTATGGAGGTGTAGGAAGATGATACAGAGGTGCAGGAAGAAACAGTCCACTCTCTGGCACATAAGGATCTCAAGCTATATAGAAAACAAGATAAAAACTCACTTCCTACAACACTTCAAAAAATTATTTCTCCCAAAAAAGCATCAAATCAACAATCTCAATGCTCAAACTTAAAAATAATAAATTTCAAAGCTTATGTTAATATATTATCTCGATACAACAGTTAACGATGCAGAAGTCGTAATTTTATAAAATTAGGTTGTATAAATCAAGTTTTTCTACTATGTGTCTCTCTCTTTGGCTGTTGGGCTGATGTTAAGATGAAAACTCTCTTTTTCTCCTTGAACCCTATTCCCTAAGTAAAAGGTAAAGTGAGCTCTCTTAATTTTTAAGCCTTTCTCTACATAAATAACCAGTTCAATCCAATAAAATTTTCTAAATAAGTATTAATACTTTAACATTTATCAAGAATAGTTAATCTATTACAACTGCTTGAATGTTATATGATTAGTTCTAAATATCATAATTATAAAATTATTATCCATTATTAAGTACTTTTTCTTAAAAAAAAAAACAGTTGTCGAAATATCTTTTCTATTTCGAGGTTTATTGATTATTGTCTTGACTAAGTTTTTGATGTCATGTAACTATTGTCCTGCAAAGCATTTAATATAAGAGTATACTTGCACCCAACCTTAACTAATTAACTAGTTATGTGATAAGTAATTCTTTCAACTAAGAAACATTATTTTTTTCCCATTCTAGTCTATATCAAGTAGTTTTTATGCTTACATTAAGTTTGTCATTAGATCTCTTCTTTTTACCCAAATCAAACACTTTTTGATTTGATTATTGGAATCCTTCTAGATGCTTGGTAGAAGTGGCCGATCATGGTTAGGAAAAAGGTACGAGGATAGAAGTTTTGGTTTTTGCTCAATGATTATGTCAGGAAGGCGAAAAACTCATGCACGATAATTACTGTGTGTAACTTACTAATGAAATTAAGATAGAATTGCAAGGAAATGATCATACTATATGTTATATGTTGACCCGAATTTACTAGTTTACCCTTTTGTATTTAGGGTTTTGAATATCCCCTTTATAAATCTCACTTTTCAATTGAGAAAATAAGAGAGCCGTTTTAACAAACTGGTATCACAGTTCTAGGTTTAGGTCAAAACCCTTCATCTTCACAGCCGTCACCACTGCCCAGTCCGCACTGCCGCCTCTGCTGCCCAGTCGCCGTCACCGCCGTCTCTGCTGCACACTGTTTTGCGCTGTCGTCTCCACTGCCCGGTCCGCACGCACGCCTCCGCAGCTGCAATCGCTCCATCTCCGTTGTTCAATGCCCGCCGCTGCTCGCCACTCGCCGTCAACAACCGCTGCTACCCACCGCTCGTCGTCAACAATCACCGCTGCCCGCTAGTCACCAACAACAGCCGCCAGCCACCGCTGCCCAGTCCGTGCACCACCGCTGCCTCTGCAGCCGCACTCCTCCAACCATTGTAATCGTGCGAGACGCCACAGTTGTGGTTCTCCGCATTTTGTCATTTGTTTCGGTGTTTGATTGTTGGTTCATGGCTCCAAATTTGATATTGAAAGATTTGATGGGAGACGAGTTTTGCAATTTGGCAATTGCAGATGGCCGTCATATTGTCCACCCTTGGCATCAAGGATGCCATCTATGGTAGAGAAGTCGATGCGGAAATGACGGATAAGAAGTGAAAGGAAATGGATGATAAGGCTCTTTTCACTATTCAGTTGTGTTTAAGTGATGCAACACTTTAAGAGGTTCTCTCGGAAACGACTGCTATGGGTTTGTGGAAGAAGTTGGAGGAGACGTATATGAATAAGTCTTTAACAAATCGATTACGGTTGAAGCTACGCCTTTACACTCTTCATATGGCCGAAGGTACATCTATTTCCGATCATATTGCGGAGTTTACCTCAATCTTGAATGATTTGGGAAAGTTAGATGTCAAGGTAGAGGATGAGGACCAAGCTTTGTTGTTGTTGTGTTCTTTGCCTACACAATATAAGTCGCTTAGGGACATGATGATTTACGATAGGGAGAAAATTTCTCTTGAGGATGTGAAGGGTAACCTGCAAGCCAAATTGCACTTGGATAATGAGATTACCAGTGTTGATAAAGGAAGTCAAGGTGTTGGTTTAGTGGCCGAACGGGGGAGGTCTAGGGATAAACCCCGAGGGGAAGTAGAAGTCGGTCAAAGTCAAAGCACAAGAATCTTACATGCAATTATTGTAAGAAGAAGGGACACATAAAGACCAATTGTTTTATTTTGCAGAATAAACAAAAGGGTCGTGGAGGTGTTGC
>Ga0209489_103156_pt1 | contig 32523 bp, 16 predicted proteins | sample SiratrowhiteBW_FD_187527 | JGI IMG/M metagenome (GOLD analysis project Ga0209489, IMG submission 187527) | Root nodule microbial communities of legume samples collected from California, USA - Siratro white BW (SPAdes) (version 2) | ecosystem: Host-associated > Plants > Roots > Nodule | place...
ATATATATAAAAATATATATATATATATATATATATATATATATATATATATATATATATATAATTATGCATTGATATATGTACATATAATGTTATAATTTATATATAACATTTTTGAGTTGCTTGCATTTTTATTTTGTTTTCTTCATGTATTTGCATGTTTTATTTTTAATAATGTTTCAATAAATTTCAGAAAAGGAGTTGAAAAATACCAAATATCTAAAACCTAAATGAAAATTAACAAAAGCACTGATAATATAAACTAATTGAGAGAATAATATTTCTGAAGTAATATAGTTGGTGAAATCTAAGAACACTAGATAATACACAAAGAATTTAAAGAGATTTTAGAGCACAAGAAAAGTTACTCTAAATTAAATCTTGATTCGGTAGAAATGTTACTTTAGGGTTTAGTCTATAAAAGATGAGACTATTTTCAGAAATGAAAAGGAAACAAAGAGCAATAGTGGTAAAGAGATGTGTAAAAAAAAAAAGTAGAAAAGAGAAAAAAAATAACAAACAAAAGAAAAAAGAAAGGGGGAAAAACTGGCTTACATGGGCTTTACGTGATTAATTTCTATGTTACACCTTATTGATGTAGGTTTTCCTTCGTCTTTCCAATCATATGACATTTTTTCCATCCAAAATTTTCAAACTCAAAATATAAAAGTGTTACAATTTAATTTTGATATGGTCAGTATATTTACACTTTCTATTAATTACAAATATTTTTGCTTTGTTTTTTTTTTTTTTTTTTTTTTTTTTTTGACTTCCCCCAGTAAATCTGAGTTATAAAGAAAACAAACACATATGTTTCTCAATTTTTTTTTTTAATTCCCCCTACCCTCTTTTACTTCAAAGAAATGTAAAAGTATATACGTTTGACATTCTTTTAAATTAATAACGTGATGAGTATAATTAATTTTATAAACATTTTTTTGAAGTTTATAAAATAATTATAAATATAGGATTTAAAAACTAATTAATTAAATTTTGTTGAATGCCAATTATTTAGAGATTATCTTTAAAAATTATTGACTTTTATGACAATATTCGAAACTCATTCTTAAGATGTTTAAAAAAAAAAAATACAGTAACAATATATAAAAATTTAAAATTCATAAAATATATTTTTATTTTAAACCCATTTTTTATATCTTTTTCGAGGCAATTAATTATTTAAATTTCCTCTTAAATTATCATTTAAATTTCCTCATAAATTATCATATCTAACGCCTATATTTTTAACATGTAGTCTATATTATTTTTAAATCATTTCCTTAGATTGAAGTTCAGTTCAACAGAGTTGAAATTCTCCAACATTTGTTATTCCTTTGGAACTTTTCAACCATGGTAGGAGACATTGAATCTGTCCATTATTCTTGCTAGTCTTCCTAGATTCCTAGGTTTATTCAACATGATGGGTTCATGTTTACAAATAGAATATAAAGATACAAGATATACTTTAATAGTACTTCAACAAATGTAATAAACAAATTACATCAAATTATATACACAAGCTATTATATACACAAGCTATATAGACAATCTAGCTAAAGACAAATGGTTTGTGTGTTCGTTTCAAACTTCTCGAAAGATGGACCATACATTGACAGTAATGATTCACCTTACATGAAGTGCATATAATTGAAATCACGTGTTAAAACTAATTATATTATTATAATATTATTTTAATAATGTAATTACTTTAAAGAATGATGTCTAGAGGTTTAAATTATATTATAGACATAGTAGCTACTTTTTAACGTTTATTTAATATTTTTTAATCATATCTTTTTTTTTTAGTTCCTTTTTTCATGGGTTTAGATAAAGTGATTTTTTTTAATATACGGTTAAAAAGGTATATAGATGATGTGATCTCAAATAAAGGATGATACATGTTAAAAGAAGATGGAGTTAATATCATAGTCCAAAGAGAAAGGAAATTACGAAGAAGGACTTAAAAGATAAAATAAAAAATATAGATAAAAATTTACAAGAAGAGTATATAAGAGATTAGAATAAAAAATTAAAAATATTTTTATAATGTTTTTTTGAAATTATTTTTATAAATAAAATAGAAAAAATATATTTTCTTTTTCCAGAGTAGAATTTTAAGGCAATTAGTTTGGACATAAGGTTTGCTCTTGAAAACAAGGGTCTTGGTTTGGTAAACATGTACATCAACTAAATGAATCCTAATATTTTCATATTTAATGTAAGGTCATGTTTCAAAAGTATAAGTACTAAGTCTTATACCTTTCCTTAAACTAGCCTATACAAGCTTTAAACTTTCATTTGTAGCATAACTTGCATTGAAATCATGAATAAGGGCTCGAAAGACAACATAAAAATAAAGAGAAAAATTTACGATAAGAATGCACAAAAGAGTAGAATCAAAAATTGAAAGAACACTTCTCATAATGTATAAATAAAAAAAAAATATACAAAATATATATTTTTTTTTAATTAGAGTAAAATTTCAAGAGAGTTAGTTTGGACATAAGACATGCTTTTAAAAACAATGGTCTTGAGTAAATAGACATGTGTGCCAACCAAACAAAACCTAATCTCATCTTATTCCAAGTAAGAATCTTGTTTCAAAAGTATAAGTACCAACAAAATAAGTTTTAAATGTTTCCTTTCTTTAAGCTAGTACTTAAACTTTTATTGTATGTATAACCTGCATTAAATTAAATTGAAGATAGTTGTGACTTCTTTTTTGTATTTATGAGTTTAAGATGTTAGTTCCTTTTTAGAATCTTATCTTGAGTTTTCCAAATTTAAGTAGTAATTTTTCTTCTTACATTATATTTCTTTTTAAAAGTGACACATTTTTTTTCTTCTACCCCTTCCTTATTTTTGATTTCTTTGTTTTTTCTTAGAATCGTATTTTCATATTTGAATAATTACTTAATTAATCTCGCTTTCAATTGAGAGATTCTAAGAGCTTCTTATATTCTTGTTTCATAATGTTTTTTTTTTCATGGCCGAGACATGTTCGTAAGGAATCAATTGTAAGTTAAGTTCAATTTCTTTCATGTATTTGTTTTTTTTTATTTGTTATGAATAATAACCTTGTAAACAATAAATCAATCGATGAAAATTTCATCTTAACATCATTGGAATTGTTTTGACTGAATGGATTGAGAATCTAAATAAGAACTACATGAGTTTCATCTCACTAGTCATATTTAATAACTTTATAATTATTTTTTAATGAAAATTATAATATTTAATTTTCTATCACAATAAATTAAATTTAACACTAAATTGTGTTAAACTATATAATAATACTAAATTTATAAAACTTTAAATGGATAAATAATAAATATATAACTTGTTGAATATAAAATTTATGTAAATGAAAAAAATATAAAATAAAAAATATATTTACTTGTCTAATGAATTGACTCAAAAAACATGAGAACTTGTGAACCACTTCACAAAATAGTCATTTTATCAAAGTGATAATGTCCAACCGAAAATCGTTTTAGCATATTTTTGATAAAATTTGAATGTTTTTTTTCTCATTGGAGAAACATGGACCAACAAATGTTAAATATTATATTTAAAGTATTACACGATTTTTTCTAGGACTCCCCTACCCCCACCCCCTCTCACCTCACTCTTCCTCCCTCTCTTTCTTTCAAAATTTCTCTTTCTCTCCCTTTAACTTCTCTCCACTCCCATTTTTTAAAACCTTATCTTTTTTAGAATTTGATTACACTTGTAGTAGCTCATGAACTAAGGATCATTTTCAACCTATTAGTTTTTCACTTAGAGAAAGTTCTTTTTGTTAGAATAAAAGGATTGAGTTTAAGAGAGGGTGGGTGAATTGAACTATCACAAATTTTCAAAAACATCAAAATGAATCTTTAATGGTCCAATAAATTTTAAGATTTGCTTGCTTTTTATTAATCCTTTTAGAACGAGAGAAACAATGAACAAGTATAATCCGCAAACAATAATAAAGAGAGAAAGAGGGAGAGAGAAAGAGATAAGAAGAGGAAGAAATACACAAGAGATTTTTATAACGATTCACTCTTATCCAAGAACTACATCCAGTTGTTTTGTCACAATAGTCAAGCTCACATTATACCAAAGTTTTACAAACTTACAGCCAATACAAAACAATACAAGAAATTAACTCTTGAACCCTACAATATTTATTCTCTAACCTAATAGCACCATGTTACTAAAACAAGACTAGAAACCCTATCTAAAATCAACTACACAACACGAAACAAAAGAAATACATGGAACAAATTTACCTACATTGTAGCAAGCACAATAGAAACAAAAAACTCAAGTGAAAGACTACGTTTTGCTTTTTGACCAAGAGAATCTTGAAATCACCCCAAGAAAGCTCGAAGAAACATTTTCTAGCTCAGAAATAACTCTCTTTCATCATTGAACTTTTTTTTTCGAAAGTCAAATGCAATGTTGGTGTCAAATCAAATCAATATGAAAAAGTTTTATAGATTTTAAACTATCAGTTTTAATGGGTTAGAATTACATTTTAATATGTTAATTTACTTACACATGAAACGAATGGATTAAATTGTTATTTTTATTTGTTAAAATATAACTGTTCAAAATCTTCTAAAAGCTCACATAAGTTTTAGTCTATCAAAAACTCGTTATAACAAATTAAAACCAACCTCTGGAACTACCATGCAGACCATCCTTACAGAAAGTAATTGCTCAAATTAAGAAAGAGAACGAAATAGAATTTGGAAACAAAATATCTGAAAGAAATTGGGAGAACAAAAATCTATAACTTTATTGGAAATAAGACATTTACGCAATTAACCTTTGGCACATAAGAAAACATCTAATAATTGCAAGGATAATATTTAAGAATTAAATTTGAGTTAATTTCTGCATAGCATAAACTCTAATTTTATTTTCTTTTGTAATTCTTGTGCCTTTGTCATGGAAGGCTAAACTCTTTTAGGTTGATTCTCTTGTGATTTTATAATGAATTCTAAGGTTTTTATTTAATAAAGTTTTGTTCTTTTCTATAACAATTGTGCTATATTGTTGGTCTTTTTGAAATATATGTTCTTGGAAAAGTATTTGTTTTTAAACGCTTGTTGAGAATTCAATTATTTTTTCCTTCATTAGAGTTCTTGGTTAATTCGCTTAGTCTTAATCAATTTTTTGTACGCTTAGTCAAGAGATAAAGATATACATCTCATTGAGTATACGCTTAAGACGAGGTGAGATATTGAATATATTAATAGACGCTGGTTTTGCTGGTATGATTCTGTTGAATTTGATTGACGTTGTGTTTGATTGAGTTTAACTCTATGGAGGGAATTGAAGGATTGTAATCTTTAGAAAACCAAGGAACAATTTGTTGTGAAAGAACTTGAGACTCAACCTATGTTCTTTATTATTTTTAAATCATCTTTTTAATTTCGTGCACAACAAACCTCAAAACCCCCCCTCTTTCCTTTATTGTTATTACTAACTTTCCTTACTGTATAAATAATTTTTTGAACATTAATTTACTTAATTTACTATTGGATTCATTGGGAGATGACTTGGAGTTAACTTTGCCCTATATATATTAGCACCTCTTTGGTTTTAGATGATTTAACACTATGTTAAGCAATCAACACATAAATTATTTTAATTTGCTCATGAAACAAATGTGATTAGGAAATTAACCTGTTTCTTACTCATTTGCTGAAGGAATACATTCATCCTTTCTTCATCACTATAAAACCAAGCCTCAAGGTTGTTAAGTCACCACTTGATCCCTTAGATGATCTCATGACATAAAAGTCATATGGGTTTTGATGAAAACAAAAAATTATAAGATTAATTAAGAGATATAACAAAACCAATGTGTATACAGAAAGAAAAGGTGTAACATGAAGTAAAGTGCATGTTGTTAGACAATCATGTAAGAATACATGCATAAGGCAATACATTAATACATTGGATGAAACAATTCGCAAGACGATCTAAAACTAAATGTGCATATTAACAGTGTAAAGTTATATCAGACGAACCTAGGGCACAAGATCATCCTAGAAGAATCCGCTAGGCATACCATGCAAGATCAAAGAGCATCATATGATTTGATAAATGTGCATAACATACAAAATCAATATTGAGCGCATCAAACGAAGGGTTCAACATCGTTATACGATAGATGATCTATTGTTACAAAAGAATAATGATGTGTAAAAGATATTGAAGTTGATGTTTCCTATTGAGACTTCAATGGGAGAAATATGGAGACAAATTGCACAATTTTATCAAGAGCATATATCATAAGTTTTCAATGTTCATATTTCTACAAGAGAAGAAATGGAAAGAACACACTTATGGAGAACATGACTAATATATATAGTATCAACTTTCTAAGTTATTGCATAAATAGAAAGAATTCAAACAGATTGAAAATCTAGAATATGCATTCAAAAAGAAGATATTCAGCAGTGCAAAAGAGCAAAAAGAGAACAAATTTGACCAAATGAAAACGAAAGAATAGAGTTTGAATTTGAGTTTCATTGTCTATCAACAATTTGAGAGCAATTATAAAAGGGTTATGTAGAAAACATTGTAAATTCTTCATTGTGTGAAGGATAACCTATGAGATTTAGTTGTTCTTTCTGTTTAGAGTATTTTTCTTCTTATAGTTGAGAGATCTTGGTCTCAAGGAGAGATTAAGAATGGTATACTTGAAGAGGTGATAAAACTCATTGCTTGGAGAAGTGTTGTGTACTTATTCCAAGAGAAGTGCGAAAACTCGTTACTTGGAGAGGTGTAATTAGGGTTTTGAAAAATATCATTTGTAGTCTAGATCTAAATCATAATACCAAATGAAAGCTTGTGTATGAAATAAAGCATGATTAACGGTTGTCTTAAGACCCTTGTGGCGATTGTAAGATTTATTTATATAATTGACCAAAGATTTGATGATTAATAAATAAGTTTAAGATCATTCACCTAAGGAATTAGGGTTTGGGTATTATTGTGAGTTAACATTAACATTTGTTTGGAAGGAAGGTAGATGATTTTACACATGGGAGTAAGGTTTGATGAAATTTAATTCTAGCAATTACATTTCATATCATTTCCATTTTCTTTTCCACATTTGAAGTGCTCGTAAAAAATTCAAAAATATATTTTAATTATTTTTGCATAAATTTTAATTTATTATTTATCAATTTAAATATTGGGAATAGTTTGTAGTCTAAATATGTTATCAATTGCAATTATTATCCTGTATTCCACAGGTCCCTTGGTATAGAACAATATATTTATTACTTGCTACATGAACGACTAGTATACTTTGTTGGTAATGATGCAGTTTGATATTTGATGAAGACAAGTCAAGTCAAGTGCAAAGAAAGCTTGAAGAAGAATGTTTGTCTAGAAGTAGTGTGTATGTGTGTGTATTGATGGTTCATGTGCATGCATAAGAAATAAGTGAAATGAGCTCTAAAAGGTTTCTAAAAGTTTTAAAATATTAATTTGGAAATGCTTTCAAGTAAAATTGGTTTACTAACATTTATAAGGGAATTTTTTCAAAAAGTTGAAAATCCTTTTAGTATAACAAATTAATTTAAATTATTTTTCAATCATTTTTTTCACTAAAGTATAACTGACTTTTATAATTATTTTGAAAATGAATAAAATAAGAGGAGAGAGTGTGTTTTTGAGAGAGAGACTGAACATAAAGCATTTTTGATGAACTACAATGTGCATTCGAAAGTCAACTGAATGAGTTTTTGACAAGAGAAAATAAGACTTTGATTCTTGAAGTTGTTTTTCTAATTTTGAACTACATTGCACTATTGTTGTTCTTGAGCCAATTAGTTTCATATTTATTGCAAAATTGATTGTATTCAAATTAAGTTGAGTGTATTGGATTCTTGTCTACGTTTGTATAAGGTTTACATCTGTAGAAGTGTAGCGATATGTTGCACAGGGTATTGTTTGATCTTGTAGGATGTAAGATATGTTCTTGAATGTATTGTGTGTACATTGGCATTGTTTAGTTGAATTCTTTGCTTGTTGGCAAGAAAAATTGGTAACTCTTGAGAAAGAGTGAACCAGTATAAAAATATTGTGTTCTAGCTCTCTACCCTTTAATATTTACGCACATCATACAATTTCTGTAATTTTTCTGTATCTCCAGGATAAATCAATCAACTGATTTTTCAAAATAATTGATTGTTTTATGTTGTACTGGATTGTATGTGATTCACTGGTTAAACTGTTTTGTGATATATTTTCAACTGTGTGTGATTAAATTCACATATACCAATGTTGTATGCAAAAATCTATCATTTTTTATATTTCTTGATAGCTATATAATTTTGATAAACTGAACCTGTTAATTGCGTGTTTCAACCAATTACTTTTATGTGATTCTGTTTTGCTAGAAAATTGAATTGATTGTTGTGCAGATTGAGTTGATTGTATTTCTTCAGTCTGAGTTTGAGACAATTAAATTCATCATTTTGAAAAACCAATTGATTATCCTCTTTGACTAGATTTTCTAACAGAAAAATAAACCGGTCGATTTTTGAATTGAATTGATTGATGTTCTGTCAAGTTGTATAAATTGAAAGATTATCTAATTGGTTTTTTTATTTGGATTGATTATTTTTCTACTGTGAGATAATAAAAAATCACAATAAACTAATTCTAGTCAAAATATTCAATCTCTTAAGTCATCTCTTGTGAAAATTTTTTAAAAGTTCAATTCATCCCTCTCTTTTAAACTCATCCAAAACTCTTTTTACACTTACAATCGAACGCGAAAAGTGTTAACGGATGCAGAGAAAGGAAATGAACTTTGGGAAAGACATACGCTCAAGCAGGAAAAACAAAGAGAAAATGTTTGCTATAGATGTAAAAAGCTTGAGATTTGAATGTCCAAAACCAACTCAGGAAGAAAATGAACTAAATAAGAAGAATAAGCCCATAAAAATAAAAGTCTTACCCACCTGAAAAGATTTAGACATGTCTGATTCAAAATATAAGGAAAAGGCCTATATAAAACTAATAATAGACAGAAAAAACACTTCAAGACAAATATGATGAAGAAATAGATTATATATATATATATATACATATATATATATATATATATATATATATATATATATATATATATATATATATTCTCTTAGAAAAACTTATTTGAAACTTAATTCTTATAGTAAACATATCATATCTAAATATAAGGCATTAAAAAGAAAGCTTAAAACCATAATAATAAATTAAAAAAAAAACATACTAAGAAGGAAAAAGTAGAACTCGCTCAAATAGATGTAAAATTATTTGAAGAAAACAAAAATTTTAAACATAGATTAAAAATTAAGAATGTAGAATTAGACAAAGGGATAAGTGAGGTTATTGAATTAATGAACAATAAAATTTATAAATTCTTCATACCAAATAAAAAAAATATACTGATTGAGTTGATTGATGATAAATTATCAAGTGACTCCTATTGCATGAAAAAATTGTATTAATTCACTTTTTTTATAAATATTCACAATTCTTTCTAACATTATTTCTTTAATTTTTGTAAGAGATTGATAAAAAAAAGTTATCATAAAATGATAATTCTTCACTAGAATAAGTGATAATTTTAAATTCATAATCTGTCAATCATCTATAGTGGTATTTTTATTCCTCAACACAAGCAATTAAGTAAGCATGGGAATGAGTCATCACAATAATATTATACATAGGCCCATAGTTAATGAAGGAAAAGTAAGACTAGATGCATTGCATTGCATGTTCTCTGGAACCTATATATATATATATATATATGGATAGATGAATGGATGTTTGTATATGCCGTATTGTATTTTTATACGTAGAAAACAAAAGTAATTTAGAAATCATTCTCTTTCATAAAGTTAGTTTTATTACCGTAAAAACAAAAATACATAGAGAAAAATTAGTGTACCTTATTCCAAGGCTAACATATTTTTTAAGTTAAAGATAATGTGATATTTTTAAAAGATATTAAAAGGAAAAAAATAGAAATTAAATGTCAAATGCATCCTTGAATAAATTAAAATAAAAAAAATGTTTATCCTTGTATTGTCCGTTAAAACTTTTTTTTTTGTTTTTGATGAATTTAGTGTTGCCATTCTAAAAAAAGTATTAGTTTATATTCTAATTTTGCAGAAGATAAAAATTGTCATTAAACATTAAATTTAATTATAAGAAATATTTAATTAACATATATTTAAATTTTTTAATAGAAATAAGAATGCTAAGATATCATCACAGTGGATATAATCTTAAATAGATTTAACACTCTAAATAATCACAATCAACAACATTCCTAAATTATATTAATAGTAAAATGTGAAATACAATGTCAGATGAACAAACCCACCATCAAAACAAAACTTTTGAAAATCATATTCGTATTTTCAAAAATGTTAAGATATAAAAGGGGAATAACATCCAAAAAAATCCTAATATTTAATTCCAAAAGAAGTTAAACTATCAAAAACATATTTCATTCTCTAAAAGCATGAGATATATGAAAACTCGTGTTTAAAGAGTTTATCAATTCAACCATCTATGCCTTTGTCTTCAACAAATTAAATCACTATTATAAAAAGTTTTTACCACCATTAATCGAGTGTGGGACAAAACTTACACTTAGAAGCCTCCAATCAGTTCATTCCAAGAGGCATAGCAGAGTAGCAGCAGAGGAAAACAAAAATGGTATCCATATGAATATCTTCTATGGCACTAAACCAGTTCCATAACTGAGTGGCAAATGAACAAGTAAAAGTAAAAAACAAATGCTGAGCAGTTTACAAGATTGTTGACAGTTAGGACAAATAGAAACAGCAATCATTCCATATTTCCTTAACAAGTCATAGGTAGCTTTCCATTTAGATATGTAGACAAAATTAAGGACTTCAAGGGAAAAATACCATCATTAAAAATCTTTCTCCCCCTATAAACTTCAGGTTGTGAATGATAGACAAAAGGAAAAACATCTTTTGAACTAAGTTCCCCATCCTTAGACAGCCTCCATGTAACAACATCTTATATCTTAACAAAGGAAAGTATCTATCAAGAAGTGGAATTAAGCCTAATTCAACTTTATAAACCGGCTTGTAAAGTGAAGTTTATATCTATATTATAAACTATTGAAATGCCTAATCTCTAGTTAATGTGAAATTTTCAATAGTATCAAGTTTGTTATTTGCTGCTTGATAGCACTAACAATATCTTGTAGAATCCGTCAATTATTATTAACAATGAAACGAACAACCTTTGCCTTCAAGAGAGCTTGTACATCCTTATCTACAAACATGTCAACTACTGTGTCATCTATCCACAAGTCAGTAAAAAAATTGACTAATTTCCCACTCTTCAACTTGCTACACGGTATTGGCTTTTATTATAGGAAAGTTTTTTTGGTACTTTCCTACATAGAACAAATAGACCATATAACAGAACCAGAAGGTTTAAAAACCCGGGCTTGAGGCCATCTATACACTTGGAAACTGAAAAATTAACATACTTTTTTACCATAGACTTGATAAGCATGACTCTACTTATGTAGGATAAAAAGGAACCCTCACATCATGTAAGTTTTGCTTTGATCTTCTCAGCAATAGGCATCATATATGTTTTCTTTGGTTTTCCACTCTTGTAAGAAAATGAAATAGAAATCATTATGCTAGTTCTGTTAGTTGATATTTTGCTGAAGTAGAACTTTGTTTTGTTACTATTCATAATCTAACCCGAGGCACTGCCATAATACTGAAGAATATCCATGATATGATATGACTCAGGTTTTCCAAAGTATATCTCCAAAAAATCATAATGTCATCTACATATAAAACATGTATGTGTAGGAAAATTATAGAATTTAGTATAGCATCCTTCAACATTTTTTCATCTAAAGCAAGTTTAGTTATGTTTCTACTAAGGACCTCTTTTGCCAAACAAAATAACAAGGGATAAAGGATCCTTTGCCAGACTCCTCTAGTACGTGAGAAAAAACCACATGGTTTACCATTAGCTAAAATATAAAGTTTTCAGAATTTAAAAGCATGTGAATCCAATGACAAAACTTGTCCTCAAAACCATTAGTTTTTAGAACTTAAATGAGGAAGTTCCATTCAAGTATCAAAAGCTTCTCTTATGTCAATTTTAAGAGTATGTTTCCTGAAAAACATTTTATATCCGACAGATTCACTGCTCATAAGTTGTTCCTGTGCAGCCATATGCTCCAACCATTGATGAAACCTGTCTGATAAGATATCAATTCACCAATGATATGGGCTAGTCTACTAGTCATGGTCTTAAAAATGATTTTATATTTGAATTTGACTGAGTAATAGGTTTGAAACTGCCAATTTCATCTGCCCCCAACTTTTTAGGTATCAAAATGAATATGTTAAGACTTATAGTTTGGTTTGGTAGCATCCACCAAGACTTGGAAAGTTGTTGTACTGCATTATGGACTCATTTTATACCATATCCCTGAATGTCTGAAAAACGGCACCCTTTTAGAACCATCAGGGCCAGGTGCATTAGATGGACAAAGATTGAAAACGAAGTTCTTAACTTCAATCAAAGAAGGCTCTTCATTAAGCAGTGAGTTATCTTCTGAATCCACCAACTTACGAATTACTTTTTTATCAGTTTAGAGGGTCAGAACAAATATTTGACTCTGATAAAATCCTTTTAAATTGAAATATAGCGCATGCTTCTCCATTTTAGACTTATAAGTGACTATTTTGAATTCATTCCTAAGAAAGGATATTTTTGTTCACAGTTGCATGTATAGTAGCGTTCCTATGAAATAACTGTTTTCGGCTCCATCTGCAAACCTTTCATTTAACACTTCATTTTTTGTAGACAACTCTAGGGAGAATAATATAGTTGAAGAATTGGAAAACTGAATAAAATCCGAAATTGTATAGAATTAAGAGAGAAGAGAGATTGTTTTACAATTGAGTCTGAATCCTGTAACGAGGGGAAGATAAAAAATTAAATGATAATGAATTAATTACTGATAACTGAAGAAAGATTATATAATCTATGTATGTATTATTGAAAGAAGACGAACAAATTTGAACTTTTTTTGTTACTCACAATTATTGCATCACTTGACACCTCTTCATTATTCTTCTTCCTGTCCATTTCCTTAGCTGTCCTTATGTTTGTGTTATTTCCATTTGTGACAAATCCCTATTCAGACTTGCCATTTCTTATTTAAAGCTAATAACTAACAACTATTCCCAAACCAATGAACAATCAACAAACGGAAATAACATAGTTGCTACAAATAGCTGTTTCAAATAAGCCCTTAGCAAAATCCTTGTCCTCAAAGATTAAACTCTGAATACTTCCTATTGAGGTCATAGAAAAACTCCCAAGTAGCTTCTTCAGGCAATTGATGCTTCCACTAAACTAAGAACTTGGTACAGGTTTGCTTCTGGTTCCTTGCCCCCAATGAAACTGGTATCATCCATAGGAATAGAACTTAATGTCACAACTTCTACTTGTTTCTTTAGTTGAGAAACATGAAATACATTATGGACTTTAGAGTGAGAAGGACGTTGTAACTTATATGCTAATGCTCCAATTCTATCTTCAATAACAGATGGACCAAAATATATCATTTTCTTGTAAAAGCCACATATATTTGCCTTTAAGGATGTAACTTCACACACACGAGAGCACCAATCTCAGATGTTTTTGTCACTTCTATGTTTGTCTGCTTGTTGCTTCATCCTATCCTGCACTCTTCTCATGTGGAACTTAATCATCTTCAAAGCTTCTTCTTTCTTCTGTAAGCTTTTGTCAACTAGTTTTATTCTTGAATCCCCTGATAAATAAGGAAGATAACTTGGTGGTTTTTGACCATAAACTACCTCACAAAGACTAGTATGTATGGCACTGTGATAAGTTGTTCTGTACCACCACTCATCCAAAGGGAATCATTTTGACCAATCTTGAGGAACATCTGAACACATGCATCTTGAGAAGGTTTCCAAACATCTATTAACAATATGCAGTAGAAAGCTAGATTTGCACCCCTTGAAAAGACATTAAATCCCTCTAAAACTGACTTATAGAGACTAAATCTTTATCATTGGTAATAGAGTCAGAAAAACCATGCAATTCAAACACATTATCAAGATAACTTTGTGTCACTTCAACGATGGCTAACTTAAAGGCCATAAAGTGAGTTCCCTTGCTCAATCGGTCTACCACAAGTAAATGACTTTCTTACGCTGAGAAGTACGCAGTCCTTCAATAAAATCCATTGTGATATGCTATCAAATTCTCTTAAGTATTGGTAAAGATTGAAGAAGCCCTGGAGAAATAGTTGTGTCATATTTACATCTTTGACAGACTTCATACCTCATGAAAAAAAATTAACCTCATTTGACATTCCTTTCTAATAAACAATAGATTGTAGTTTCTTCAAGGTAGCATCTCTCCCTAGATGGCTAGTAGTAGTTGTAGACTGTATCTAAAGAAGAATATCGTTCCTCATCTTATTGTATTTGCCAAGTACTAACCCGCCCTTTCTTCGAAGTTCATCTTGTCGCCATGTATAATGCCTATGAGACCCTTCATTAGATTGTAAAGCCTGTATGATTCTCTGCACGTGTAAATCCTGCTACCAGGATTGCTTAATTCGGCCCACTAAATCACTTTCAGGAATCAGTGTGACTATAACATTGTTTTCCACTACCTCTTGCCTAGACAAGGCATCAACAACCACATTTGCATGACCATGTTTGAATTCAATCGAGAAAATCGAACTACGTTAACTTAACTAGCCATTTTTGTTAAAAGGTTATGGTCCACCTTTGACTAAGAATGTATTGAAGACTCCGGTTTTGATAACAAAGTGGGAACTAAGTAGATAATGTCTCCATTTTTACACAACAAATACCTCTAATAACATTTCTTTCTCATAGGTAGAGTGTGCAAACCGGAAATAACACAAGAAAGTATGGTTGAATCTGTTTTAAAAATTTCATAATTTTTTTTTCTGATACCATCTACGTAAGTGTCATCAAGCGATATGAATATGAATATCAAAAAGGGTGTAGAGATTTTTGCAATATTGACTTTAATTTTTCTTCCATTTTTGTTTTGTTAAATATACAATTATATAACATGCAAGGTAAGAGATCAAAGGAAAGAAAAAATACTTATTTTTTTATACTGGGTCATCTTTTCTCATTGATACGTTTTGTATTTGACTATTCAATCAAGTTCTACTAAATAGTCTACTATTGCGAATTACAAATGTACTCTTTGATCAAACCCCTGCTGGCTAATACTGAGTATTCTTGATGCTAGTTACTCTTGGCTCATCACTAATACAAAGTCTAAGGGATCAACAACTCATTGATTTTTGCTCGCTAGAGAGGATAGAGTCTTTCGATACATACAAGGTTTAAGATTTCTCTAGTAATAGGCGAGAACAAACATGAATAATGTTCTTACAAAGCTTTAGGACAAAAAAAAATTCAATAGAATTTCAGCACTTGCCAAATATCGCTCACTTTCTTGGTTATTCTCTTCAAAGCATGTCTTCTTATAGGCTTTTGAAAAGTAATCGTTGAGTTCCCTTTTTTGATCGTTGAGTGACTTTGAACTCTCTTCGTTGTCTTCTTTTTTCCTCTATTATTTTATGATGAGCTTTTACATTGAGAAATACTAAATGCATGACAAGGAGCATTAAATTTTCTTTTCCTATTTACACAAACTCTCTAATAGCTGACAGTACTTATCGTCCTCAGAACAAATACTTTTAACGCCAAACAATGGTTAAAAGTTCACACTATACATAATAGACACTTGAGTCACAATTTGTGTCTGGGAAGTTGGCGGTCATTTCAAATTTAGCTCATATTTGTGCGAATCTTCATGGGATTGATGTAGGAGACATTATCTGTTTCTCCATACTTAAGCTTTAAAATATTTTTCAAGTTTGCTAGCTTCAAGTTTTGGTCTGTACTTATCGTCTAAATTATCTTCAATTAACTTATCAAACAAAGTGATACTTGACTCTATCGTTTGTTAGATGAAGCATATACATTTGTGACAGATGAAGCATATGTATTTGTGATATGACTAGCATCTTCCACAGCTGCTTCATGTTTTTCAAGCTCTCATCAAAACATTTATGATGATGTATTTTTTTTTTGCCTCAACAATCTCCACCTTATTTTTTGGTGCTTAAAAGCAATACATGTGAACATGAACATAATATAACATCAGATAAACATATCACAACAACAAGGATTGATTTGGTTGGTCCTTAATTTCTATTCATGAACATCTACAATCAATTCAATATTTGATTAGTAGTCGACGCTTATGGGTTGCTCCCCCTTTGCTCGTGTATCTTGTGAATTTTTTAAGACTATTAGTTTTGGTCTTCTTCTTTTCTCTTCTTGGAGGCTTCTCTTGAAAAACTTTTCTTTTTCCTTTTAGAGACTCCCCTTCAGATCAACATCCTTCTCATGATTCCGTCATCCTCTTTTAAGCATGGGTTCACCTTACTTTATTTCCATTTTTCTTCTCTTAGGACCTTTTTCCTCTGGGATCTCCTATTTTGTAAGCAACATTAAGAAAGGGGTCATGCCTTATGGGTAGAACACCATACAAAAATTAGGTTGCACAACTACAAACGTCTTTGTTGTAAGCAAAGGACAATAGTATTTCATATGCATTGTGCATATTTAAGCACTAGACAACGAAAAGGTAATGTCAACAAAAGGTATACAAGGAAGGGTGTTGACATATTAAAGAGGTTTCTCTTCGGTTCAAAGCCACTTGTATAGACTGCACAAAACTTGTATTTGTCGAACAAATGTAAGTCATGAGACGTCCAAAGATCCAAGTCTTCCTCCATGAGAGATGCTAGCATATTGCACCTTGACCAATATAGAAACTCCTTGTTCAGATGATAAAGTGCTTCAGCTTTGTCTTCATCTAACAAAACCTCTTTACCCTTGTAGAAATCAAAGGGTGCTTACATCCAAAGATGATGTATTGCAAGCTTGTAAAAGGTGAGAAGAGTGAGGTAGTGGTGCACCAAATCAAAAGCAAAACAATTACATTTAGGTTTTCATTATTCTAGAGCACTTATTATCGTCAGAGCCCTTCATTCATTCAATATCCTATTGTTTGTATAGTGCACACCTCTTCATATTTTTCCCATTCATCAAAATCCTCACATTCTCAAAGATTTTGAGTATTGATGGGAAAAAACATTGGAACAGATTGAGGCTTTGTCTACTTGATCCAGGACATGATGATTTTCATAGAGAGAGATAAGAAAACTATCTCAATTAAGCTAAGAGGATTATTGAATGAAAGATCTAGTGAAGGGATGATTCATTGTTCCATATGACAACCCATTTTGAAAACTCGATTTGGTTTGAGGCTGAAAGTAACATAAATTGTTGGGTGACATAGACGAGCGTTGGAAAAAAGGTGAGAACACTCTAATGTATAACACTCTATTAATATATGTGTCAAGAGCATGTACCTTTGACCCACCTTACTCTTCAAAAGACAACTTTATCCTTGTAACACCAAGGCAAGCAAGCTTGATGAGTGGATAGTGTTTGAGAAGATAATCTATCTAAGACTCAGACATGCTTGAGAAGGAGTTGGCTTTAGCCTTTTCAAGCCATGGATTGTGACACTTTATTATGAAATTGAATTTCTTCTTGCGAGGAACCTTTTTCCCTTGCAATGTCATTTACTCTTCTTTAATTATTAAAGAAGAGTGGAGAACCTCTCTTTCAATGGCATTTAAGACTTTCATTTTTTATTTCTTTCTTTTTGGGAGATCACATCACTGTTAGCAATCACCCTGGTTTTTCTACCATATTCCTTTGATAATCAGTGTCTAGAAGATCGTGCATATGGATACATGTCTTGATTTGTTGGTAGCTCATCTAATGATTACTGACAATTTTTCAAAGCATAAAGTCCAATGAGAAAGTTTTGTTCTTCCTTTTCACAACCTCATTTTGTTAAGGTATTCTTAGTAAAGAGAACTTATGGTGTATACCATTTGATTCATAGAACATTTGAAATTATCCATTTTCAAACTCAATTCCATGGTCACTTTTGATGCTAAATATATAGTAACTTGCTTAGTATGTACTCTTTTGTAGAATATTTCAAAAACATGAAGGACTCACTCAGATTTAGAATAGTACTCTTTTTGAGCTAAGAAGAAAATCCATGAATATTTAGAATAGTCATTGATGATGACCAACCTGTATTGTTTGCCACCCAGATTCAAGGTTCTCGCTGGACCAAATAAATCCCTACATAGTAGTTCAAGAGGTGTAAAAGCATAAACACATTTTTTGGGTTTAAAAGAACTTTTTAATTGTTTTCCTTTTGGAAAAGCTTCGCATAGAAAATGATTTGAATAAAACTTTTCTTCCAAAAGTTTCAAAATATACTTAGATTTAAATGCTCCAATTTGTTTTATGTCAAAGTCATCCTTCATCTTCTCTAGATATTAAACAGATGACCTTTTACTTACTTAAATCTAAGAGATTACTCTCATAGAGATTGTCCTTACATTTGATTGTGAAGACAATCCTTCCATCAGATAATGATACTATGTAATTGTTCATGTTAAAAGAGACTATATAACCACTATCTCATAATTGACTTATACTTGGTAAATTATATTTAAGTCCTTCTACATGTAAGACATTTTGAATATAGACTAAGGAGGATATACCTATTGACCCAATACTTTGTTATCTTACCCTTTTTGGCTCTACCGAAGGCTACGTTTCCGCCTTCATTCTTTTTTTGGAGGTCTTGGACTTGGTGCACATCATATGTCACAAGTATCCACTATCAAGGAACCAATTTTGGGAATTATAAGCTCTTTAGGTACCCAAATCTTTTTGGGTCCTCTCTTATTAGTTCTATGTATTGTTTTCTATGTCTCCATCTATCATGTTTATGTTTTATATTTTCCATAGTTCTAATAACTAGTTTTAAAAGATTTCACAAAAATAGTTTTCTTTTCTTTTTTGTTTATCAAATCATATCCCAATCTAGAATTATCAGATGTCTATCTAGATTTTTCAAAGAGAAGATTTAGATTTTTAGGGTTTTCAACAAACTTTTGAAAATCATGCTCATACCACGTTTTTTGTCTTTACAACAACTCTAATTTTTCAACATCTATCTTTTTTTATGTCTATTCAAGATATAATATCCTTTCACTGGTTGTAACCTTATCCCTATTGAGTTTATCATTTTTCGCACTTAAAGCTTTAAATTTTTGTTTCTACTCAAGATACTTTTAAGAAATAAAGTTACAATTAGGGAGGAGTTCCTTAAAAGATATATCATTATTCTTACACCTTCTTCTTGATGACTTTATTACAGCCATGTTTTTGTGAAATAATAATAATTAAATAGTTATGTATACATAATAAATTTATTTTTCGTAATCTATATTTGGATGTCATATGTTTTATCAGACATAAAAAAATAGTGCACAAAGTTGTTTCATCTGACAGATGCAACACATGCATTTTGCATGATCTGTTGTTGAATATTAATGTTGCAACCTACTACATCGTTGCTTGTTGTTTCGAGATACCAAATGGTCATATCCTTTAAAGCTATAAATACTGAATCAATATGAAGCTGGAAACACACAAGAAAGAAAAGAAAAGTGCAATTTACATAGATTTATAGTGTGTTAAAAAAAGTAAAGTAGAAGAAAATACTTCTTATCTGCTATTTTAGACCGTCTAACAGTTGGCTATTGTGCAAACCACTTTGTAAGCCTTCAGTAATGTGAAGTGAACCCTTGTGAGCCTTAGTCATGCTCACTTTAAGAATTTCTTCATTTCTTGAATGGTCTTGATCTTAGGGAAAGATTGAGACTGATATAACTTGGAAATGTTTGTGTAATCATTATAACTTTGAGAGATTTGTGTACTCGTTGTACCTTTGTGATGTTTGTGTACTCAATGTAACTTTTTAGAGATTTGTGTACTCGTTATAACATGATGTTTATGTACTTGTTATAACCTAGAGAGGTTTGTCTAATTGTTGTAAACATTTATTGTATAGTGGAACTTTTTAAACAATTTACTTAAGAAAGAACTGGAAGTAGCCAGGAGTTGGGGTGAACCAATATAAAAATTTATGTTTTTTGTGCTCATCATTTTCACATTAGACGGTCTACTTTTTGTTCTATTTTTTGCATCAAATTAAGTTCAAGCTCCATTCAATTCTCCTTCTAGAGTGCAAAGTCTCTTTGCTTATTTGGTATGACTTTCTTATGATTTTATAATACATACCCTTAGTATCTACCTTGAAATTCTTAAGAACCTTAGAAGTAAAAACAAGATAGGGAAGCCTATAATAAATTAATCTCTTGGATTTGATCGTATGGTCCTTGATAGCATTGAACCAATTTATCTTTAACAAGTTCTTGATGCCATACAATAACACCAAGTCACCTTAATTTAAGAAAGCATGGCTATTACCCCTTAAAGTTGGCTGCCATGTTATAATGAGGGTCAAAATTTCTCCTCCACTTTATGAAAAATAGGAAAATCACAAGAAGTGAGGGTTGAATTGTAATTTATTAATTTCTAAAACTTTGAGCAAGTATAGTTTTACTAGTAAGTGTTTTGTCTAACGAACTTATGCAGATGTAATTTTGAACTAAGTTGATTTGCTGAAATAGATTGACTTAACGAAGTGTGCTTTTCATTAATATCTTTTAACAAGGTATGTTTGGTGAAATAAAAATATAATTACTTCTTAACATATTCAGTCAAAAAATCGTATTTCAAAATTTATTTGGCATGCAACTCTTTTGTTTAAAAGGTCACAACAGACACAACTTTTACAACTTAACTGAATTACTTGATTGATGTATTTTCTAGTTTAATTTAAAAAGTGGTTAAATCATAGTTCTTACACCTGACCAAGCACTACAGGTGTATATTTAAATACTTCATCTAAAAATACTTTGTTGGAAGCATTTTTAGTAAGTACTCTCACAGTAACTCTCCTTCTTGGGTTAGTGCAAATGATAATAACATAGAATTTAAAGGAGATAAGGAAGAAAGAAAATATACATGACAATTTATATTTGTTTTTTTTTTCGCAATATATTACATCTTGTTCTTGGCCAATAAGTCAAGTTCAACAAGGTAGGCTATTGTTGTGAAGTGCACTAGAATATTCTTTGGGCTCGTAGCCACTCTTAGCTAACCTATTGAACATTCTTTACACAAGCCACTACTAGCTGACACTAAGTATTCTTTACTAAAGTCACTCTTGACTGAAATTGAGTATTCTTTATACCTAGCCACTCCTGGCTACTAAGTATTCTTTTGGATTACAATCGTTATTGGTTAACCTCGTTAAGGAGTATTCTTTCCTAAACTATCATTGGTTGAACTAAGTATTCTTTATCCTTTAGCCACTCCTCGCTAACATTAAAAATGTTTAACTTTTGAATGATCGTTTGATCATTAAGTCTAACTATTAGGGAGTGTTTGCTTCTTGCAACGAATACAATGTTTCAAACTCTCTCTCCTAGTTTAGATGATCTCTCACTCTAGGGAGGGGTTGTGTCTTTCCACATATACAATGGATAAACACTCTCTCATAGGTGGTTGGAGAAACACTGTTAGTGTTCTCCTTAAGGCTTTAATGAATATAAATATTTTGCTCTGCGCTTAGGGATGCTTTTTTTGAAGCTTTGAGGATTGCTTAGCTTCTAGATAGTATTTTGGTAGAGGGAAACCTTTGCTTTTTGGACAACTTTAAAGAGTGCTTTTTATCTTTAGCAACAAGTTGGCATAGTATCTCTTTACTTTCTCTCTTGTTCTTCTTCTCGTCGAAGGACATTATATAGATATTGGCTAAAAATAGTCGTTTAGAGGCAATTTTTATCTATTGAATAACTTTAGTTCTTCTTATGTCCTTTTTATGTTTATCGAGTTGGAATATGGTTATTGCATATTTTTCAGTTCTTCTAAATGTTCTTCTTTACACAACATCCTGGATGAATGACAATACACACATTTCTCGTGATAGTGAAACCTTTTGTACTATCTCATGGTAAAAGTGTACACTATATAGGACAAATAGCTTGACCAGAGTTGAAGATAACATATGTCAAGAAGTTGATGAAAAAATTAGCTTTAGCACATGCTTGAAGAGATTTTGATGTTGACTTGTACTTTATCTTGAGCGAAAGCTTTTTGTCAAACAGAAGCAATAAACACATATATGTATTTGAGTAATATGATGTTAGCTTAATTTATGTGTGTATCGCATGACATTATATGCACATATCATCTTATTTTTTATATGTTTTATCAGACATAAGAAAATAATTCACAATTTTGTTTCATCTGACAATACATTTTGCATGATCTATTATTGAATATTAACCATCTTATATTTGAATTTTGGTGTCTTCAATACTTAATGAAAATTATAAGATGTTGAATTTTTTTCTTAACAAGTTTCATTTCACTAACATTAAAATATTTGCCCTTTTCATTTAGGTTCCTCAAATTATAGGATGTTGAATTTTTTCTTAACAATTTTCATTTCACTAACATTAAAATATTTGCCCTTTTCATTTAGGTTCCTCAAATTATAGGATGTTGAATTTTTTCTTAACAATTTTCATTTCACTAACATTAAAATATTTGCCCTTTTCATTTAGGTTCCTCAAGAAGTTCTTGTAAACTTCAAATTCATTAAACTCTTCAACGAAGCCAATATTTCTCTTTCACACCTCAATTCCACCACAAATTATGTGACTAGTGTTCTTCCATAAAGAGGGCTTATCACAATGTTACCACCCGAAAATTTGATTTAAGAACAACTCCCTCAAACTTTAGACGAGCATAAAATATCTCGACAACAACTGGGTAGATCTTCTAGGATAACTTAGAAAGTTTGGAGCTATTAAAATATAAATAACTCTTTCATGGAGCCAAAACCTTACGTGTCAATTCAAATAAAGGATATCACCTTATGACCATTTACAAACCTTTTTCTCATGTAATTGAGAAATGTATCAATCTTGATTTTATCTCCATTAAACCACACTTCTATGACCCAATTGTATGAAATGTTGAAGATGTGCTATTTGAGGTTGAAAGGGTTGTGCAACATTCTTTGATTGTTCGTCCCTATAACAAAACTCTTCATTCTCTTTCTAGATGGATTGGAGGAATAAGCCATGGTAGAATCAAAAGTAAACAACAATATTAGTAGGAAAATTAAGTGTCGTGAGAATACAAGAGAAGAACATACTTTTATAGAAGAAAATAACTGAAACAAATTTCTAATGTGATGGATTTGATTGAGAAATTAAGTTCATTTCTTTTGAAAAAATGTTTTTCACAAGGAAAATTACATACCATTTTGTTTTTCAATTGACTTCCTCGTAGTTCAAATTTATATTAATAATATTAATTTTTACGTTACTAATCAATCTGCGTGAGGAATTTGCTAAGACGATGTAGAGATTATTTGAAATGAGCATGATGAGCTACCTAAAGCTCTTCCTAAAACTCCAAATAAGATAGAAGAAGGATGGCATAAACATACACCAAACAAAGCATGTGAAGGAGCTCCTGAAAAAGTTAAAGTTGGATGACGCCAAAGAAATGAAGCCACACATCCATTCATATTAAAAAATTCATGTTCTGGATAATTGTTTTACCCTTGTTCTAGTACTAGATCACATTCGTGAGTGATGTTTATTGTTGACAGAGGTTATGTTAGCCTTTTGTGTTGCAATGCTTTTATGTGACAGATCTGTCTTCAAATGTATTTTGGAATATAGGTTATAATGAAAAATTTCTCATGTATATATACTTTTTGAGAAGATTGAAATAAATAATCCAACCATAAGAGTTCCTTCCCATTTGAAACAGAGATAAAAGGAAACCAGAATATAGAAAGGCTTTAGAGAGAAAAATGAATGAAAAATAACATTCTATTTTATTTACCAAAAAGATGAGAGATATATACACAAGCTGCACATGAAGGAAAAACAAAATAAGAAAACAAAAAGGGACACCTCAGCAACATTCTAGAATGTTGTATAACAAAAGTTGTTATAACAGAAGGGTAAAAGATAATGTTAATTGGGATTCTGTATTTCTTTTAGCCCCCCACAAGCTGGAGGTTCAAATAAATCAAGAAGCTCAAGCTTGGAAAGACTGGAGTGAAACAACTTCGGAGGTAAAGGTTTGGTGAACATGTCAGCAAGTTGATGTGAAGAAGAAACAGGAAGGAGCTTCATCAGACCATAAGTGAGTTTATCCCGAACAATATGGCAATCAATTTCCAAGTGTTTAGTCCTTTCATGAAACACGGGATTAGCAGCAATGTTAAGAGCGCTCTGATTATCACAATATAAGACAGGGCAATTGCCACAAGAGATGTGCAAATCACGGAGTAAATAAATCAACCATTGAAGCTCACAAGTAGCAGATGTTAGGGCTCTGTATTCTGCTTCGGCTGAGGATCGAGATACACTAGATTGTTTCTTTGTTTTCTAAGAAATAAGAAAGCTTCCAAGAAAAAAGCAATAGCCAGTAGTAGAGCGGCGGGTATCAGTACATGTAGCCCAATCAGCATCACTAAAACCAAGTAAATGGAGAGATGATGATCTGCTAAAAAAGAGGCCCTTGCCTGGGCATGATTTGAGGTAGCGAACAACCCGTAGTGCTGCCTAAAAATGAGAGTGTGTAGGTGCAGCCATAAACTGACTAAGTTGTTGTGTGGCAAATGCAATATCTGGACGCTTAGTAGTGAGGTAAATTAGACGCCCAACTAGGCGTCTGTAAGGAAGAGGATCTTCGAGAGAAGCACTGGAATCATGATGAAGACGCAATGACGGATCCATAGGTGTAGAGGATGACTTAGAATTAAGAAGAGAAGCATCTGAGATTAAGTCCAAGCAGTATTTACGCTGACATAGAGAAATACCAGTAGAAGAGTGAGCAACCTCTATACCCAAAAAATACTTCAATTTGCCAAGGTCTCGGATATGAAAATGAGAGCGCAAAGAACTTTTGAGGTGATCAATTTCATCAAGAGAATTGCTAGCCAGTACGATGTCATCAACATAAACAAGCAGGCCGGTGAAGGAAGAACTTGTAGCCTTGGTAAATAGGCTGTAATCAGCATGGGCTTGACCAAATGAGAGTAATAGGGTAGAAAGTTTGGCAAACCATTGACGACTAGCTTGTTTTAAGTCGTATAAAGATTTATTCAGCTTACAACACTGTGAAGAGGAGTAACCATGAAGACCTTGAGGGATGGTCATGTAGACGTCTTCTTTGAGATCTCCATATAGGAAAGCATTGCTAACATCAAGTTGGTGCAGATGCCATTTGTTGATGGAAGCAATAGCTAGAACAAAGCGGATGGTGGTCATTTTAACGACAGGAGAGAAAATTTCCAGATAATCAATTCCTTCAACTTGGGAGTAGCCTTTGGCTACTAATCGTGCCTTGTACCGTTCAATGTTACCATCAGGGCCACGATTGATCTTGTAAACCCATTTGCAACCAATGGGTCTGACATTAGGTGGAGTTGGAACAATATCCCAGGTGTAGTTGGAAACTAAGGCATCTATCTCGGCATTCATGTCTTCTTGCCAACATGGTTTGGTGGTAGCCTCAGGATATGTGGTGGGCTCATGCTCAGAGGACAGACTCATGAGAAAATGAAAATAAGAAGATGAAAGACGAGAATAGTCAAGAGAGTCACAAATAGGATAAGATACCTTTGAAGAAGATTGGTGGGAGGATGTTGAAGCAAGGATATTATCACTGGGACAAGCATGGCACTCATAGTCAACAAGGTAAGAAGGGCGAGTGTGTGGGCGAGTAGAACGACGAAGTGGTGAATTTGGTGGAGAGGGCTGAACAGGGGAGTGAGATGAGTGGGAAAGGAAAGAGATGAGGGAGTTGAGGTTGGATAATCTGTGGAAGACGTGGGAGAAAGGGGAATGGTCTGGGTATTGTTGGGTTGCGTATTGTTGGGCTGAGAATTTTGGTTGATAGAATCAAAATAAGTGTGGTAAAAAAAATGCGGTTGAGAAAGGGAAGAAGTAAGAGATTCTGGATTGATGGACTGGTGAGAACAATTAATTTTGGTAAAAGGAAAAACACTTTCATTGAACAAGACGTTTCGAGAGACAAAAATATTATTATTATTTAAATCAAGGATAAGATATCCTTTTGTTCCTGTTTAGTACCCTAAGAAAACACCACGTTTTGCACGAACATCAAACTTTTGACGAGGAAAATTTGTGGAAGCATAGCTAAGACAACCAAAAACTTTTAAGTTGGAAAAATCTAGATTGTGTTCATGTAATAGTTCAAAAGGAGTTTTATTGTCAATAATGGGGGAAGGAATGCGGTTTATTAAATAAATGGCATGTTTAACAGCATATGACCAATACTGTTTTGGAAGTTGAGATTGAAACATAAAGGGCTCTAGCAACATTGAGAATGTGTTGATGTTTCCTCTCAACTCTACCATTTTGTTGAGGTGTATAAATACAACTTGTTTGATGCAAAATTCCTTTTGATGCAAAAAAATCCTTTTGAAGAAATTCAGGACCGTTATCTGACCGTATACATTTAATGGAAAGATGGAATTGATTTTCAATTAAAGAAACAAAGTTCTGAACATGTATGTGAACATCCCCTTTAGTTTTAAGGAGAACTATCCATGTATAATGGCTAAAATCATCCACAATAGTTAAAAAGTATTTGTGACCATGAACAGAAGATTGAGAAAAGGGACCCCAAAGATCCATATGAATCAAATCAAAAGGCTTTAAAGCTCTATTAGCACTTATTAGCACTTGGAGAATATGATAATTTCTTTTGTTTGGCCAAGTGACAAATATCACAGTTCTCATCAACATATTTGGAAATGAAAGGAAAACCTTTATGTAGAGTGTTAAGGCGATTTCCAGAGAGATGCCCTAATCTAAAGTGCCAAAGGTTAGAGTTGGTAACGGGTGGAGTGGAGAAGTTATTGATGAAGGTGGTTTTGGGAGAAGTATGTATGGATTTGGTGTATGTCTCCAAGTGATATAAGCCATGCTTCAACTTAGCCAAACCAATCGTCTTCAATGACTTCTTTTCCTGTATTTCACATTGAAAATTATAAAAGTTAAGTATGTAATCAGCACAGGTCAACAGTTTAGAGATTGAAAGCAAATTAAATTTGAAGTTGGGCACATAAAGAACATCACGAATGATGAGTTGAGAAGATAGTTGAACAGTGCCTGAAAGGTGAGCAATAACTACAGAGCCATTAGGTAGGTTAATATGTATGGGTTTAATTTTAGAAAAGTTTTGGAAGTTACCAAAAGAACAAGTAATATGATCGGTGGCTCCTGAATCAATGATCCAGGAGGTGCCGTTTGATGGGTATGATGTGTGTGCAGTGATTAAATGATTTGTGGTTGTAAAGGAAATACCATGACTCATATTATTGGGTTCGTTGGTCATTTGAGCAAGATTGACGTGTTTGGGCTTAGAAGAGGCTACTGAACCATCGTCCTGTTGTTGTAGAAGACCAAGAAGACTTTGATATTGGGCCTTAGTAAAACCATAACCTAGCCCATTAGAGGGAGAACCTGAAATTAGTGAGGATTGTGAGTCATCTTCTTGCGCGGCGTTGTTAACATACGCGGAAGAGGAGCTATCTTTGTTGTGGAAGCGCGGTCATCCTGGATATCGTGGATGTCCAATGGGATACCCATGCTTGACGTAGCATGCATCAACATTGTGTCCATTACGACCACAATAGACACATTTTTTGTTGGAAGTGGTTCTATTATTGCTGCTTGATTGTCCTACAAGTGTGCCTCTTCCACGTCCTTTCCCAGAAGCAGCATTGACAAATGTGTTAGGTTCATCAGCAATTAACGATGGTGATTTGTGACGCTCTTGTTGAATAATCATAGAAAACACTCGATTAACGGGTGGAAGAGGATCCATAAGCAGAATTTGGGAGCGAACAATAGAGAAATGCTCCTCTAAACCTTTTAGGAAACGGATGACAAAATCTTGTTGGTGATACAACTTTGCAGAGCATGTGCAGTTTGTATAGGGGCGTAAATTGTCAAGCTGCTCCCATATAGATTTGAGAGCTGTAAAATAATCAGTGACAGAACGAGAGCCTTGCCTGAGTGAATATATTTCTTCTTGGAGTTCTGCTATGCGGAGTAGATCACTTTGAGAGAAACGTTCACGGAGATCTGTCCAGATGTCTGCTGCACGGTCTAGAAAAATGACACTTTGTGCAATGGGTGGTGACAGGGAATTTAGTAGCCAGGACATGATTAAGGTATTACAACGTTCCCATGAGGTATAGAAAGAATTTTGAGTATCTGGAGCAGGTATGGTACCGGTAAGAAAACCCATCTTATTCTTGGATATCAAGGCCATTCTAAATGCCCGAGACCAGGAATGGTAATTGCTACCATCCAGAGTTGGAGAAATGGAGACAGAGGATGGATTCTCGCTGGGGTGAATGTAATATGGACTTGAAGGGTCAAGACAGGGATCAGACCATGTTGAGGTAACATTCTCAGAGACATCTGACATTTTTGACAAGGAATTAGCAGAGCTCTAAGTGGAGCTCTGATACCATAAAAGGAAACCAGAATATAGAAAGGCTTCAGAGAGAAAGATGAATGAAAAATAACATTCTATTTTATTACCAAAAAGATGAGAGATATATACACAAGCTGCACATGAAGGAAAAACAAAATAAGAAAACAGAAAGGGACACCTCAGCAACATTCTAGAATGCTGTATAACAAAAGTTGGTATAACAGAAAGGTAAAAGATAATGTTAATTGGGATTCCGTATTTCTTAAGAGACGAAATTGAAATCAATGTACTTTCTCACATTTTCTTTCTTCAGTTTGTCTTGCACTATTTGAGTTTTAACCGATTTCTTAAATATGGAACTACTTGTGTGATTAACCAGTTTCATAACTTCTCACTTTTACTAAGATTATATGTTTGTTTCTAGAATTCTTTCCTTATATATGTTCTTATCATATATGTTGGATGATTAATGTTCAACAGGTGCTGTGCTTTTGAAGAGGGCAAAGAAGAAATCACATGTTGAGGAGAGGAAATACTTCACAATCGCTTCTTCAATCCCAAGATACTGAAAATTGTGAAGCAAGACAAAGATAAGAGATTTGGTTCAACCAACCTCTTATAAAGTTGACTTTTTGAATGTTAATTTTTTTTAATATCTTTTGTAATACCCATGTTCTTGAAGTATCGAGCAATGTAAATAGATTCAAGTCATAAGGGTTTAAACTAAAATTTTTAGTGAATTTTATAATTTATTTGAACAAGTTTCTTCGTAAATATTATTAGAAGAAGAAAAAAATAAGAAGAAAGAATGAATATAAGTTGGAAAAAAAAAATATGTGAGATAGTTTCTATAATGCATAATTAATAATAAATTTATGGAAAAATTCATATCAATTTTTTTATCTTACTTTTTCTTTTTCAAAATATTTATGAAAAAAAATTGTCAAAATAGACCCTAGTGATTAATGTAAAACTAACAAAATTTTTAGTCAGAGAACTAGTAAGTACTCTGTCACATGTGTTGCTAAAAATTTGTCTAATCACTGTGCTTAATAAATTTAGTCTTATCATTCAGAAATCACTGTTTCTCTTTTGCCTTTTCCACTATTTTTATCTTGTTCTGTTCTGCTCATCCGCACTTGTACTCATAGATCTTATTTTCTGGATCTTTGTATGTAGTTAAGTACATTATCAGATTTTGTGGCATCCATACACTTGATTTCCCACCACCTATTAAGAATTCTTGTCATATTCTTTGTTATATCTAAAATTTTTAACTTTGGGTTGTTAACTTCCAAAGTACATGCAACGTGCAGCTGTATATGAAGAACTCTGATTCTTTGTTTCCTTTACTCTGCTTTACACATACATTTAAATTGGTTAGATTTTTCTATTATATACGTAGTGAATGCTGTTGGATTTTTCCAATCCACCAGACATATGATAAAAAAAATTATAATATATAAATAAAGAATAACTCTTAACTTATAAACTAGTTGAATTGAGTTGATCCAAAATATGTATGCATATAATAAGTTGTCTATGCTTTAAATCTAGACCGTTTTATTTTTAAACTTTTGTACATTGTTTCTTTAGATAGGAAACAATCAAATATCATAACTTAAATATAATATTTTAGTTTTAACTTGCTATTGATTATGTTTTGTAGTAATTTCTGTTAAAGATTACAGACCAATGATGATAGGATGGTGAAGATGGTCCATCAACATGAATATGAACTATATTAAAAATAGAAATTCAGAAATTAATAAAATATAAACAGTATATAAAAGATCTAGTTTTATTTGACTTTTTTTATGCTTTTCCTTCTCTATCTTATTTGTTCTACACTATATCCAAAACTATGTAAGAAAATGTGTCAGAAGTTGGATAAGATTGAGTTCTGAAAGCATGTTGGATAAGTGTTTGCCAATATCTTGAAAAAAAGTTTCCTTTTTGGCCGAATGTGGTTGATTTAGTCTTACTAGCAGCAATTTTCCATGTAATAATTGGAATCTAGACATTTCAAAGGGTGATCCTTCAAACCCAATTAGGAGATCTAAATTATTAATGTGTCTTCACTAATAAACTGTGTATTGCTAAATAGAAGATGTCATTACTTAACTTTTCATGTGAGGAAGGAAGGGAGCAGAAGGAAAATGCCTCACTCTTCAGCATTTTCAGAGGAATCATTATGAAGCACACTAGCTGACTGCACTCATCTTTTTGAAACTTCATTTTGTGACATGTTGCTAAGTTGAAAAAGAAAATGTTTTAGAAGCTAAAGATGATTTGGTAACTAAAGAATTAGTAAAAGGTAGAGTGAAAAAGCTATTTGGTATTAGCTTTCTTACATATAGAGTGGATAACTCAAGCTGCTTCCATTGTAAAAATTTTAATGGTTTTGGTTGAATAAGGAATTCAGTGGATTGAGTAGGGAGTATTTTGGGGCTACATGATGTTAAAGAGATACAGATTGGCTGTCTACAATGAAGGATCCATATAGGGATGTGTTAGTAAATTTGAAAATTGTATTCTTTTGATATTTTCTGCATACCATTATGTTAGAAGCCCAATGGTCCCTTTTTGCATATTCTCTGATTCCTTACTCTCTTCAAAATAAAAAGTTTGAACCATTAACTGAGTTGAATAGTAGTAAAAACATGAAGATTTTTGTTTTCGTTTTGGTGGGGATATGAATGAGAAAAATTATTACAACCAGACAAAGATGTAGCTCAGAGAAAGAGTAACAAATCTCCTTGCAAGAATATAACTGAGCAAAAATTCTTTGAAAATGCACTGGAACTGATAATTTTACAGTTCCCAGTGGTGCAATTTTCAACCATTAACCAACTTCATCTAAAGCTATCAGCTTTCCAGTCATGAACTTCCATACCCAAAATTTGTCGCCTATTTCTTTTATTGGCAGTGGCTTTTGTCATATTTTGGCAGACTAAATTATGACAGTCACACTCTTTGAACTTCATTGAATACCTTTGATTTTGTGTTTTATAGTTATGTCATGCAATGTATTTTAAGATAAGGTTGCTGTGAATTGTTTGGTTGAGTGCATGGATTTACTGATGACCATAGCTATTTGTGGATATTATGTTTTCAAAATGTATGCTTGGTCATTAATCAACCAAGAATGATAAGCCCCATCATCTCCCACCCCTTCTATACCATATACACATTTTGCTTATCTACATTGCTATTGTTGACAAATCTAACAAATAACATGCAAAATAATGAACATTTTTAGTAATTTTATGAGAATTAAGGTGAAGAGAGAAGCATGCTTTCAGCTATACAACAAAAGGGATAAGAGTGTCAGTTGATATTGTTCTATATATTCTTTTTTTGTTTCCAATTCAAAATTACCTTTAAAATAAAAAAACAATACTGTAATGAGAAATGATGGTCACAAAATATGTAAGGTAAATGTGGAACGAGGGCACAGTACTGCAAACTACTCACAAATAACATCAACTCCACCACCATCACACATTTACGTTCTTCCAAGGAAGAGATAAGATAATGGAGCCTCCTCCACGTGTCACTTCCACATGGTACCTAACGATAAGGCTACCATTCAAAATGTTTCTCACTCGTGTGGCCAATATGCTGTAATGTCATCACTTACACAATCCAACGGTTGCAACATCTCAGCAACCAATCCCCTCCATCTGACACCATTGGATTAGTACTGCACAAATCATACTATTATATATAGCAAGAAGGAGGAGAAGCTTGGGCATCCAGCAGCAGAATAGCAAGTGATTCACAACTAAGAAGGAGAAGGAAATGGCTTCTTCAATGATCTCCTCCC
>Ga0209489_103157_pt1 | contig 32512 bp, 23 predicted proteins | sample SiratrowhiteBW_FD_187527 | JGI IMG/M metagenome (GOLD analysis project Ga0209489, IMG submission 187527) | Root nodule microbial communities of legume samples collected from California, USA - Siratro white BW (SPAdes) (version 2) | ecosystem: Host-associated > Plants > Roots > Nodule | place...
GGGGCTTCTAATGTAATGGGCCATGGCATAGGAGCGGTGCTCATCTCCCCAGAGAATCAGTATATACCTGTGACAGCAAGATTGTGTTTCGATTGTACTAACAATATTGCAGAATATGAAGCTTGTGTTATGGGAATTCGAGCGGCAATTGAATATAGAGTTAAGATCTTAGAAGTTTATGGCGATTCAGCTTTGGTTGTCCACCAGATAAAAGGCGAGTGGGAGACTAGGGATCAAAAGTTGATTTCATATCAAGCATATATCAAGGGATTGATGGAATACTTTGATGCTATAACATTTCATCACATTCCACGAGAAGATAATCAATTGGCTGACGCTCTTGCTACTTTGTCGTCCATGTTCGAACTAAACCAAGAAGGAGAGTTGCCTACAATCAAATTGAAGAGTCACGAACATCCGGCTTACTACAACTTTATCGAAAAAGAGCTAGATGGCAAGCCTTGGTATTTTGACATTAAACGATACCTCCAAAGTCGAGAATATCCGGAATCAGCCACTGAAAATGATAAGAGAATGTTGAAAAGGTTAGCCTCTGGTTTTGTACTAAACGGAGAGGTTCTGTATAAATGGAATCATGATATGGTACTCCTTCGATGTGTGGAGGCAAAAGAAGTCGAGTTGATATTGCAAGAAGTGCATGAAAGAGCTTTCGGAAAGCAGATGAATGGGCATTCTATGGCTAGGAAGATACTAAGAGCTGGTTATTTTTGGATGACAATGGAAAATGATTGTTGTAAACATGTGAGAAAGTGTCAGAAATGTCAAGTATATGCTGATAACATTAATGTATCACCAACTGCATTAAATGTTTTATCCGCACCCTGGCCTTTTTCCATGTGGGGTATAGACGTCATTGAAGCTATTGAACCTAAAGCATCACATGGACATCGCTTCATATCGGTGGCCATTGATTATTTTACCAAGTGGGTGGAAGCCGCATCTTATGCTAATGTAACTAGGAAAGTGGTGGTAAAGTTCATAAAGAAGGAATTGATTTGCAGATATGGAATTCCCGAAAGAATTATCACGATAATGCCACCAATTTGAATAAATATATGATGTTAGAGCTATGTGAAGAGTTCAAGATTAAGCATCATAATTCTTCCCCTTATCGCCCAAAGATGAATGGAGCGGTTGAAGCGGCTAACAAAAATATAAAGAAAATAATTCAAAAAATGGTGGTAACCTATAAAGATTGGCATGAGATGTTACCGTTTGCCTTGCACGGATATCGCACTTCTGTGAGGACTTCAACGGGAGCAACACCTTTCTCGCTTGTGTATGGGATGGAAGCAGTACTACCATTTGAAGTGAAATTACCTTCTCTCAGTATTGATAGAGACCAAATTAGAAGAAGCTGAGTGGGTTCCGGCAAGATATGATCAACTCAATCTCATTGATGAGAAGAGGTTAGCTGTTATATGCCATGGGCAATTATACCAAAATAGAATGAAGAAGGCATTTTATAAAAAAGTTCGTCCGCAAAAGTTTCGTGAAGGAGATTTGGTGGTTAAAAAGATCATATTTGTTCAAAAGGATCATCGCGGTAAATGGATGCCAAATTATGAAGATCCCTATGTCGTGAAGAAGGTTTTCTCTAGAGGGGCGCTAATTCTCACAAGAATGGATGGGGAAGAGTTACCGTTACCGGTCAACTCTTACGCAGTTAAAAAGTTTTATGTATAATATGATTCCATAGTCTAGGAAATGTAATATTTTTAGATATTGAAATTTATGCAAAAAAAATAACATTGAAATTGTATCTGCATTATCTTGTGATGAAATGAAATTTTCTTTTGAGTTCTTTCTTATGCGTTTTGATTGCTACCTATACACCATGGGTTGTCTACAAGATTTTCTCGAGGTCTGGATGATGTCGTGGGATGAAAATAATAAAAATTGCACAATAAATCATGTTTATGGAATCATTGAATTTATTGATAAAAATAATAAAAAGATTTGACGCAATTTTAAAGCTTGGCATAGAAAATTGATTGCTTTCATAATAGCATACTGGCATACATGTGTTGGATACCCCTTTAGAGCCTTCCATCTAAAAGAGAAAGTGATTTGCCTCAATAACATGTTTGTTGCCCACTGAAACTAAGAGTAAACATCATATTAAGGCAATCAATCAGATTGTTCACGTGGCTATGGATTTCAAGTTCTTTTCGCTAAAGGCATTAAAAAAAAATTAAAAGATAAAAGAAATAAAAGTCTGTTAGATTGAAAACCCGCAAAGGGCAATCTAAGCAAAAGATAGGACGATGGAAAAAAAGAGAAAAATATCAAGTATTTGCAATCGTTGGAATCTGTTGCGAGAGTTAATCTCTCTAAAAATCAAGCAATCGTAATTTAAAATGATATATGGCCATGTTTGTTTATCCTGAAACATCAATAAAAATTCCATTGCACCCTCTTTGGGCCTGAAAAGTAAAAATTTCTTTCAAAAATACCCTAAACAAGGATCATCAGCATGTTGGAATTCAGTTCAGGATAAGAGATCTATCAAAAAAGGGATGCATCAAAAGCTCCCAAATCAAAAATTAAGAAAAGAAATTCAAAAGTAAAATATGTTTCATCAATTCAAATGAGGATGACTCGCAAATAAAAAGAAAAAAAGGCGATCTCAGCAAGAACATGAATTGCTTTGTGCAATACTTGGTTGATGATCTTTGTTATAAAAAAAATGATAATAACCGGTAAACAGTTTTTGAGCCTGTATATCCTTTTTCTTCAAAACCTTTTAAACCCTGACCACATTACAAGCCATGTAAAGTCCATATTGATTGAAGAGTGATTGTCGATGATTTTCCCAGAGAATAACCTTGCAACAAAGGAATGCGGCTGCCAATACAAGTCAAGTTGCAAGAAAAATGCCTTTTGCGGAAAGGATGATACAAATTTGCCAGCTAAATAAGAGTGAAATAATGTTATTAAAGCATAAATACTGGGGCAATCCTTTCTTATATGTGTCTTTCCCATAGCTTTTTCCTTCACCCTAGCCCGAAATATTCTTTGAAATCGGGGACACTTTCATGTGATTCAATCAGCATCAGTTCATTTTCTTAAGTATGCAGCTTTCTCCACGTAAGTTGCATTACCCCGGTTTCCCACTAAATCTATTTTTACTCATCTAACCTAACAAAATTGGTTATCCCTTTGAACCTTAATCTCCCATTTTTCAAAAAAATCAGGGCAACTCTACTGCGTTTATGGTCAGCTCTCAAAGAGTATGAAAGATTTAAAATAAAGTTACCCCCCATATTGGGGCAATTCCATTGCCTATTTGAAGTTTAACATTTCTTTACCGTATGTTTGTTTATCCACCCATACCGACACATATGCATCAAATGTTAGAGTTGATCGTATTAATAATTTTGTGTCAAGCGTTAAGAGTTATGAATGTTTTTCCCAAAATGAAAGCTCAAAGTTCAATCAATGAATTCAATTATTCCATAAAAATATTTAGTTTAAAGAGAGGAGTAAAATAGCAAATCAAAATCCTCAGACATTAAAAGTAAAAAATCTCATGCGAGTCAAAATTTCATGCATCAGCATAAAGCCATGCATTCATTTCCCAGTGGAAAAGTCAAACTTGCCAAACGTTTAAAATATATTCTGTATTCATAGATGCATTCTAAGCAAAGGCAAATCATTGATTCTCATGCATTCAAACATGCAAAAACAAATCATAAATTGAATTTTTTATTTTTTTTTAAAAAATGGTTTCATCATCCTCTGATACAAGATCCAGTGAAAGATTATCCCCTAATTCAAAGTTTTGGCACTCGATCCTCTACAGAAGCAAGGTCTTGGCCATTCTTTACTTTTTGACTCCCTACAGAAGCAAAGTCACAACCATTCTTTACTTTTCGACTCCCTGCAGAAGCAAAGTCACAACTCTTCTTTGACATGTTAATCCCCTGTAGAAGCAAGGTCTTGGCCATTCTTTACTTTTCGACTCCCTGCAGAAGCAAAGTCACAACTCTTCTTTGATATGTTGATCCGCTGCAGAAGCAAGGTCACATTTGATTTTGGCACTTGATCCCCTGCAGAAGCAAGATCTTGGCCATTCTTTGGTTTTTGACTCCCTACGGAAGCAAAGTCACAACCATCATTTACTTTTCTAATCCTTGCAGAAGCAAAGTCACAACTTTTCTTTGATATGTTGATCCTCTGTAGAAGCAAGATCTCCGCTTTTCTTTTCAGCACATAATGATACCCGAACAAAATCAGTGTCTCTATCTTTACTTAAGTTTTTACTTTGATAACATGAATTTTTCTCAAATTTTCATATTATCATGTAAAACTTAAGTAAAGAGGGGCAATTGTCAACACTAAGTGCTTCAATTGTTGTTCAATGATTATCCATTGCACTTATATCAATTGTTGTTCCAGGTACATCATCCCTAAACCAACTAACATTTTCATCTTCATCTTCATCAATCATAGATTGGTGAAAAAATGAACTTTTTAATTTATCTTCCAAGTAGTTTTCCATATCATCATTTTCTAAATCTTCATGTACATCAAATAAATCTCTAGATGTGGTTTTGGTGACAACTTGCCAATTATCAGTTGGGTCTTCCGTGTAATATACTTGCTTTACTTGAGTTGCAAATACAAAAGGGTCACTTTCGTAAATTAACTTTGCAAAATTTACAAGTGTTAACCAAAAACAATCTTGTTTACTTTCAAACCAATCACATTTAAACAACAAAAACTTAGAGTGTCCATAATAATCTAACTCTATTATATCTTTCAACACTCCTTAATAGGTAACATTTTCTACTTCAGGATTTTCATCTTCTTTATTTTTAAACCTAATAGTAGATTAAGTAACGATTACTCCAAAGTTTTGTGTGTCTCTCACACCCCTCAATGATAAACTTGTACCCATTTATCACATAAGCTGAAAATCTTCTAGCAACATTATTAGGCCCTTTAGCCAACCATTTAACCTCTTCACTGACAATCACATTTTTAACATAATTTTCAAACCATTTGTGAAATGTAAGTGTCAACGCCCAATTTTATCCAGGTAATCTTTTAAATTAAAATGCGATAATAAAATAAAATAAAAAATAAAAAAAATGAAAAAATGAATAATAACATAGAATATATATTTATTAATTTAAGTTTTCTTGAAAAAATAATAAATAAAAAAATTTTGAATTTTTCCATTAAAAAAAACTTAAAAAAAAAGAGAAAAGGTGGTAATTAAAAAAATAATTAATAATAAAAAAGGAAAATAAAAAAAATAAAAATATAAAATAAAAAAATTTTGAATTTTTCCATTAAAAAAAACTTAAAAAAAAAGAGAAAAGGTGGTAATTAAAAAAATAATTAATAATAAAAAAGGAAAATAAAAAAAATAAAAATATAAAATAAAACAACAAAACCTAAAAATAAGGAAAAAAACCAAAATAATAAAAAATAACAAGAAAAGAAAATTGTTTTCATTCATTTGCACATTCAAGATAATAAAAATAATAAAAACAAATAAGTCAATCTTCTCTAAATTTCCTCTCCCTTAACTCCACATGTTATTTGAAAAAAATATATAAAATAATAACTTTGAAACTACTCAAATAACAACCCACCTTCTCCACTATATAAAAAAAATTAATAATAAATAAGAATAGGTCAAAGATTGATAACTGCTCTAAACTACTCTCACTTTAAAATAAAAAGAAAAAAGATATATAGGGGAGGAATAGAAGAAAGGGATTCACGAATCATTTCTGACTGGAAGAGAAAGAAAAAAGGAGCACACAGAAAAATACATTTGGAAAAAAGCATTAGAGGCCAAAGTAACTTTGAAGGGAAATAATTAGAAAGACAACTATTTTTAAAGAACAAGACAGGTATGTTTTCCTTTACGAAATTATTTTTCCTCTTGTGCTCTGTATCATGCACTCCAAAGTTTTACCATGCATTCACTTCATAAAGCTAAAACTTAAAAATCACAAAAAAGGAGCACACACTTCACCCCATGCACCTTCTGCATGTACCACTCTACTATGATCAAAGCCACCTTCTCCCTGCACTATGTTTCCACTATCCAAAACACTTAAAAGCAACCCCTTAAATTGACCAAAATTCAATCATGTTTGCCAAAACAAAATTGCATCCAAAACCACTCCAAAACAGCCCCAAAACGACTTCCGCCATCACTACCACTTTTTCCGCACCACCGTCGCTGCCGCCGCTCCTTCCTAAATCGTTGTTATCGCTTTTGGTTCATCATGGGTGAAGAAAGGTGATGGCGACTTAGGGTTAAGGTGGTGGTGGCTTAGGATTTAGAAGTTGGGTCATTCTATTCGCACCCCCACATTACCATTACACCACCAACAAAAGAAAATATAAAAAACTATTCGTACCCCCCACATTACTATTGCACCACCAATATAAAAATAATAATAAAAACTATTCGTACCCCCACATTACCATTGCACCACCAACTTAAAAAAAATAAACAATTATGTATTCCCATATTTTAAGTTTATATCTTATGTTTTATTTTATTTTTTTTATTAGTGTTATGATTATTATTATTTTTATATTTTAATAAAAATTAAATTGGTATACTAAAAATTTATAAATATTTTTTAAAATATTATATTTGCTAATAATGTTAGATATCAAATGGTCGCACGCATCATACGATATTTAATATTATTATTCTACGGTTTTTTAAATATCAAATGGTCGCACGCGTCATATGATATTTAATATAAAACTTTGGAAATAAAATTTTGGGATATTATATTTTCTAATAATGTTAAATATCAAATGGCCACACGCGTCATACGATATTTGATATTATTATTCTAAATATTTTTTTTAAATATCAAATGATCGCACGCATCACACGATATTTAATATAACACTTTGGAAATAAAATTTTGAGATATTATATTTTCTAATGATGTTAGATATCAAATGGTCACACGCGTCATACGATATTTAATATTATTATTCTAAAATTTTTAAATATCTAATGGCCGCATGCATCATACGATATTTAATATAATATTTAGAAAATAAAATTTTGAAATATTATTTTTTTTTAATAATACTAGATATCAAATGGCCATACGCGTCATACGATATTTAATATTACTATTCCAAATATTTCTTAAATATCAAATGGCCACACGCGTCACACGATATTTAATATGAAACTTTGGAAATAAATCATTTTAATATCGAATATAAAAAATTAATTACAAAAATGTCACAAATAAAAATATCAACCCGATAAACAATCTTATCCAAAGAACTACGTAACTCTGATTCTCCACCCTTAAATGGAGATACGTAGGAGCAAGGTCAAACCTTGTCGGACCCTTTCCCAAAATAAAAAATATTTTTCTTTGTTTTTATTTGTATTTTTTGTCTTTTTTTTCTTTTTGGAAAAATAAACATTTTACAAAATCACACTTATTTTACTCATTTAATTAAAGGTACCGTCTTAGGACGGGCGTTGTGCGGGTGCTAATACCTTCCCCACACGTAACTGACTCTCGGATCCGAAATCCGATTTTTGCAAACTTGATTTATCAATTTTTTGGTTTTCCATAGTTTTTCCATAATAAACTATGGTGGCGACTCCTCTGTTTTAAAAAAATAATTTTATTTTGTTCGTTGTCCCCGTCGTGGCCCGGATTGCGACAGTAAGACATTGATTATTTGCCATATTCCAATTTCTTCTTGAACCTTTATAAGCATTATTAGAGAGAAATTCTTTATGTTCTCTGAAAAAATAACAAAATTGAATAAGCTCACAAAATTTAAAATCTCATGCAAAAGATAAAAATATGGATATTGTCTTACATGACAAATGACTTGGTGAGCTCACAATTAAACAACACGTAACGGTGAGCTTGCTCCCACTCAAGAGGTTCTAAACTAGTCATCACTTCATCTCCTATCGGACCATCTAAATTCCTTGGCAATTTGTTGAACTTTGTTAGGACATTATCATTCAAATATCTAGAGCAAAATGTCAAGTACTCATCCGCTAAATACCCTTCTGCAATTGAACATTCCGGATAATTTCTATTACGCAAATAAATCTTTAACCTATGGAGAAATCTATAAAAATATAAAATTAAGATTATGAATAGAATAGGAGAAAATAAATTTACAAAAAAACAAAGATTCATTTAGTAAAAGAATTACCTTTCAATAGGATATGTCCAACGATAATGTACGGGCTCAACAATTCTAGCCTCATATGCTAGATTTATGGATAGCTGAACCATTATGACAAAAAAAGATGGAGGAAAAATCCTCTCCAATTCACACATAATTAATGCAATTTCGGTCTCTAATGATTCAAACTCCTCAATTATGATGACTTTAGAACATAAAATTTTGAAGAAAGAACTTAACCTCATTAAAACTCTTGCAACTTCTTTTGACAACACTTTTCGAATTGCTACTTTTAGCAAATCTTGCATCAATATATAGAATTCATGACTTTTTAACCCAAGAAAACTTTGTTGTTCAAGATTAACACATCTAGAGACATTGGAACCATAACTTTCTGGAACTTTCACTTCTTTTAAAACATGACAAAATATGTCTTTTTCTTTTGATGAAAGCGTAAATCTTGCATGTGGAAGGAATAACTTGTTTGGTCCTATATTTATAGGATGAAGGTCTTTCCTTATACCTATTTCTACCAAGTCAAGGCGGGCCTTGAGATGCTCCTTTGGTTTCCTTTCTATATTCAATAATGTTCTCATCACATTTTCACATATATTCTTTTCAATATGCATGACATCAAGATTGTGACGAGCAAATTAGTCTTCCAATATGGCAAGTTAAAGAATATACTTATTTTTGTCCAAGGATCATGCTTCTTTCTTTTTCTTTTCTGAGCATTTCCAAATACATTTTTTCTATCACCTAATATATCCAATATGTTAGACCCTGTTAATGGAGTAGGTGTTCCTCTCAATTCTTGGGTACCATCAAAACACTTGTTATATTTCCGCCACTTATGTTTTGAGTCTAACCATCTTCGATGACACATATAACACATCTTCTTACTATTATTTAAGTACCTAGAGCATGTTTGGTAGTTACATACAGGGCATGCCAATTTTCCACTTGTACTCCAACCTGGTAACATAGCATAAGCAGACAAGTCACTAATAGTCCAAAGTAATGCAACATGAGCCTAAAAAAATTGCTTGCTAGAAGCATCATAAGTTTCAAACCCTTTCTCCCACAACTCCTTCAACTCATCAATAAGAGGTTCCAAATAAAAATCAATACTACTTTCAGGGGAAGAAGGACTAGGAATTAGTAATGACAACATTAAGTAAGGTTTTTTCATACAATCCCATGGAGGTAAATTATAAGTCATTAAAACTACAGGCCAAATACTATGTCTTTTGTCCATCATCTTAAATGAAGTAAATCCGTCACTTGCTAACCCAAGCCTCACATTTCGAGGTTCTGATGTAAAGTTAGGATGTAGAGAATCAAAAGTTTTCCAAGCAAGTGAATCAGCTGGATGTCTTAGCTTTCCATCGTTGGTATGACCTTCATCATGCCATTTCATTGATCTAGCTGTTTTTTATGACATAAATAGCCTCTTGATCCTTGGTTTTAAAGGAAAGTACCTCAAAACCTTGGTTGGAATTGGAGGTGAAGCAACCTTACAAGAAACTTTTCTTCTAGAATTTTGATGCTTCTTTACTTTATATCTAGAAGAACCACATTTAGGACACCTAACTTCTTTCTCATACTCCTTTCGAAATAAAACACAATCATTAGGACAAGCATCAATCTTTTCATAACTGAAACCCAAGCCCTTAATGATAAACTTGAATCTTGGTATGAGGATGGCAAACAAGAGTTTTCAGGAAGTAACTCTTCTACGAATTTTAGCAACATATCAAACGAAACATTGCTCCATCCATAAAGATTCTTAATATGTAGCAATCGAACAATGATTGATAACTTAGAGAATTTTTTACAACCAGGGTATACTTCTTGGTGAGCATCACGTATCAATTTGGTAAACCTAGTTGTTTCAGTATCAAACTCTTCGTTATCTTCATTTTCTCCCAAATTTGTAGGCATCATAAAGGTTTCCTCCAACAAATTATCCAAATCATTATGCATACAAAATTTCTCTCGTTCATCATCACATATCTTCTTTGAAGAGCCACATTCTCCATGAAAAACCCACCTCGTATAGTTTTTATCAAATCCAACACACAATAAATGCTCATGCACTTTCTTTCGGTTACCCCAATAACGATTGCTACACTCCTTACAAAGACACAAAATCTCATCTCCTTGAACAGTATTTTCAAATGCAAAATTTAGAAAAAATTCCAATCCATTCAAATAGATTATCTATGTGCTACCATCCAATTCTTGTCCATGATTGTGTTGTCGTGGAGATAAAAACAAACTACCTAATAAAAAATGCAAAATTATACTGTTAATAATGGTTGTTAGCTAAGCATACCAACATGTCAACTGATAATACTTTACAAAGTAGTATTTTGAATACCAAGCTTGATTTACATTTACATACCAATAGATTAGTTGGGGACACTAGCACTTCTGCAAAAGCATAAGATAATGTTTATGAAGAATAGGTTTATCCAAATTTCATCAACATAAAAAGTTCGTCCAAATTGTGAAGCAAACTACCTAAGCAAAGGCTCACATGCAATTACATTGGCCCTGCAACACTGTAATACAACTCAAGGATTATTGTCAATCATCTTTTAAGTCACAAACCTACCTATGCAAAATCCACAACCAAAATTTTTGTAAAAAAGTTAGCCACCTTTGTAAATAATGTGGCATTAATAGTTTAACATTGTAAATAATGTGGCATTGATAGTACCTTGGCAGCGTTTCTCCTCAGGTGACCATCTCCATATATATTCATACCAATCAAACCAATTAGACGTGATCGTCAACATAGAACTACTAGCAGGTCCACTACCAACATAGAACTACCAACAAGTCATCATCAACATCAACAAAGAGTTGTTCATAACATTACACATGAAAATATCTAGACAGAAATATTAACAACACAGTGTTCAACCTATTTTCAAAACATTTTTCATTAGTTAAAATTTATAAGAAATGTTTTAACAACGTCATTTTTATTTAACCTTTCACCTTTGTTTTTTCCAGCTTTAACTTAGTAACACGTCACTGTTTCTTCCAAACTACAAAGGAATTAGAATTACAGGTTCAAGTGGAGAGAGGATTTCGTTTATCTTAACTGACAGATAAAGCAGAAGAATTCGAAAGAAATTGAACAGATCAGAGCAAGAGCAGTAGAGACTAAATGAAAAACATAAAGAAGACGACATTTTATACCTGACAGAGATGAGATCCGGGAGCCCACGAAACCATTTTTGACGACAAGCACGTTCTTCGCAGTTGGCGGTGAACGACGGACACAACGACGGTAAATTTCAGGATTCTATGATAAGATCGTGTAATCAGATTGCAAATCTCGTGAAATCGGATTGCAAATTATTATTGAGAAAGGATTTTGAAGAAGAAAGACATAACGAGAATGAAGAATTATACTGCGGGAAGTTTTCAAATTAGAAACCCTCAATTTGCTTTTTTATGTGCTATTAGGTCTATTAGGTTTTATGAACAGAGAATAAAAAATGTTAAAAAGAAATATAATAAAAAAAATTATGGACAGAATAAAAAATGTTAAAAAGAAATATAATAAAATAAAAAGAAAATAATAATACATATTTGTAGTAACATTTATTTATAAAATGTTACAATGTTACTGTAATAGCTAAAATTGATATTAAAATGTAACGATGAAAACGTTACTAAAAGTCGTAAGTCCTGTAGTGAAAAGACCAAAATTTTAATACAAACAAAATTGTTATATTCGATAACAAATTGTTAGCTATGTTATTTTTATTTAACTATAACTAAATAATATTTACCCTCTAGGAAATAGTCTCTATAAGCATAAAAAAATTATTTCAAATTTGTTCTGTATGTTAGTAAATTATTCACATAGATAAACTAGAGATTTTGTTTTTTATAGTTTTGGTGTCTACTTAAATATTTCCATCACTTAAAAGACTATATACTTATAATGTAATAAATGATAATGATAATTCAAAGAAATTTAGAGTAATAATGAATTACCAGGAAAGCTTTATTTTTTAAATAATTACTTTAAAATGTATATCAATAGTAATCATAATTCAAATAAATTTAAAGTAACAATGCATAATCATTACTCTTATGAGTAATATTTGAAAAAATAAATTCTATATATTTATTACGCTTTCAATTTCGCTATGTCTACATTTTTTGAACTACATCAATTAGAATAAAAAAATTATATAAGAAAATTTTATTGGGTCGAGATGTTTATCAAGTCTGATAGGTAAATACCAACTCATAAACTATTTTTTAAAATAAAAAAAAAGTCTTCAAAATTAAAATTCAAAAATAAATATTAAAAGAAATTCTAAATTTTTACTATTTACAATATAATCTAATTTATATTGCTAACATCGATATAATGGTGCAACATAATTGATAGTGTTTATTTTTATGATATTTTATAATCTTTGTAATAAAATAAATCCTTCTTTAAGTGTGAAACTTATTAAATTTCATTTTTTTATTATTTTCATAAAATTATTTACATTTTTTAAATAATTGGTTCTTTGAGTTTTGTAGTCAAATTATACCACTAACCTCTGTTATTTTGGTCTAATAAATGAACAATAGACATTTTAGTCAAGAAGAGGAAGATTGGAATCTATGAGGAGCAAATAAAGACAAAAGTTGAGTGTTGATGTTGATAATTGGGTCGAGTGCCGCCTACATACATCAGATACAAGCGCTAATTGGATTGAGAGTCATTGCACTAAATTGCGTCACGCGTCAATGTTAGTATTTTATTTCTCTGCTTAATACTTATGTTATTACTCTCACAAGAATAAAGATTTGATGAAGCCAAACAAGACAAAACAAGCAAGACAAAACAAGCAAGCAATTGGAGAAGATTTGGGATTTGGTCTTGTGTGAGTGAGTGAGAGGTTGATTGGTAAAGAACCTATGCATAATTGAGGAGAATTCCACCAACACAATGGTCTAAGAGTGATTAAAAACTAATCAAAGTGAGCTAGCTAAATTTTGGTGCAAACTAGTTTGAAATACACTGCACTGGACAAAAATAAATCGATTCCAATTTTCATGAAATCGATTTATTCGTGTCTGGCAGAACTTAAATAACTGATTTGTGAAAAACAGAATTGGAGGTTTTTCCTTTATAAAAACTACAAGGTTTCTAACGTGCGCCATAGTCTGAATTACAGAAATTGAGAGTCAATTCTTGAGATCACTGTGAGAAAAACACTTTGGGTAATTGAGAATTTCTTGATCAAAATCAATTGGGGTTTTTTCGTGAAGAATCACTCTTGACCAATTCACTGTGCCATTGGAATTCTTCAAGACTATGCAAAGGCCTCTTCTGCGCTCCAATTAGGGAGTCTTTCTTAACCTTTATTGATCCCTTTTGTATCAAGACATACGTCGATTGTTTGTAATTCTGTAAAACACTTGAATGTTCGTACTGTTTTAGGCTATAGGATTTAGCCTTGTTTGTTTGTTGAATTGATTGGGGGTCTGCAGGGAGTAGTTGATCAATTCAGTGGGTTCTTGATTCTTATAGGGAGTAGGAATTGTGTGATTGATTGTAAATTGAACAATTGATTGATATAGTGGAACTTTCTTTGCTTGAGGGGCAAAGGAGACTGGACGTAGCCTTTGAGGAAGGGTGAACCAGTATAACAGACTTTGTTCTGCTTTTCTTGACCTTACTCTTTCAATTCTAAATTGTTCTTGCGCTACTCATTGGAATTAATTGGTAATAGAATTGATTCTTGATAATCTGAAGAGTAATTGGTTTAAATTGGTATACTGCTCATTGGGTTGGTCTTTGTGATTTGAATAGGGTATAACTTTGCCTTTACAAGGTTCTGTAACATCTCTGAAACTGAAAAGCAATCTGTTTTTGATATTATATTAAAACTTAAAAGTGTAATCTGTTTTGTGATTCTTCTGCAGAGATTGTGTCTTTGTTTTTGACTCCAAATCACAACTGATTTGTTTCAATTGAATTCTGAATAATTTGCAGAACTGTTATTATTGTAGTAATTGAATTTCAATATCTGTTCTCAATCTTAGTGGCTGTCCAATCTGATCTTGATAGTAGCAGTGCTAATTCTTCTTAATTTTTGAAATCCAAAATAAGTATTTCAATACTAATTTGCAAAACTGTCTTTGGTATGTTGATGTGATACTATTGAAGTGATTGTGAATCTTTGGTATTGATAATCTTTATATTGAGTCTGCTGAACTGTTGTGTTTGATATAGTTGTATTGGACTTGACATTCTTAGTTGATATTGGTTTTGATATATCTCAGTTACATAAACTTGCAAATTGAGTATTAATATTTCTATTTGTATTCTATCTTGTGTGCAATTTGGTGTAATTGAATCTGTGTGATATATTACTTTGAAATTGTGTGAGTTAATTTGCTTCATACTGTCTTTGCTGGATAATATTGGTTAGAATCATTTTTGCTGCATAAAATTCAACTGGTGTATGTGCTGTTTGAAATTTGCTCTCTGCCAGCAAAATAAATCGATTTATTCGTGCCTAAAATCGATTTATTTCACCACTGCACCTTAAATCTTTTATCATTGAGATTCAGAAAAGGTTTTCTATTCACTAAACTGTTTTCAGTGTTTTAAATTGGAAAAATCTTTTAAAGTTCAATTCACCCGCCCTCTTGAACTCAGCCAAATATATTTTCAACTTGTTTGATACAATCTAATATTTGTATCATTGTTATCACTTGATCACTCATTGTATGATATTTGATTCTTGGTATTTGGAAATACTTTTTGTAATCTAAAACTAAATCAAAATACCTAATAAGACTTTGTATGTAAAAATAGAACATGATTTATTTATTGTCTTTAGACCCTTATAGGAAAAGTAAATCTTGTTTATATAATTGATCAAGTGATTGACAATTAATAGATAAATTTAAGTTATTCACCTAAGGAATTAGGCTTCAGTATTATTATTGGTTAACATTGACATTAATTAATTTGGAAAAAAGGTAGATTATAGGTATGAGTAAGATTTGGTGAAGTCTAATCTTAGCAACAATATTCTATATAACTTCTAATTTTTTTCACATTTCAAGTGCTCAATAAAAATACCAAAAAAATAATTTAATTATTTTTGCATAGTCTTATTTTCTCATTTATCAATTTAAAGATTAAAAATAATTTATAGTCTAAATTTGTTATCAATTGCATTTGTTATTATGTATTGCACAAGTTCTTAAGAAGAGGATAATATATTTATCACTTATTACATTTATGATTGATGGACTTGCCTTTTAAAAAAAAATACTAACAATAACTTAATTAAAAAATCATGAATTCACAAAGAAAAAATTTTATTTCTAAAAAAAACAATGAAAAACCATAAAAATTAATACTATATTCACATATTCATATATTAATCTACTGATCAATAATTAAAAAAGAAGTAATGATATTAAATAGAGTTACAAAATTAAGTTAATATAATCATAGAGAAGTATAATTCACCATACACTAAATGTATTTCATAGTTAAATAAAGCATCTTATATTTAGTTTATTCAATAATAAATTCATTTATACTTATTCTTGTATTTACTATATCATGGTAAAAAAAAGAGTATATCCTGGTATATTAGAAAATTGTATAATGTGATATTAGATTAACTTAAAATGCAATATCTAGATAAAATTATCATTTTGATAATATTAATAAACTGGAAATGTAAATGGTCAATTGATGTGAAATCTTCATAACATTTACGAAAAAAAAATATTTTCACATATGGAAACTCAGAGATAATATCTTGAACTTCTGGTGAATCATTAATGATGTAAATATCTTTGTAACTCTTTCTAACTTTAAGCAAATACTTTAACATTTTTGTTAATATTAGAACTTCATTTTATGATAGGACACATGCAGAATATTCACTCTATACATATACATATGTAAATAAATAAGGATCTCAAACGATTTAATTGAAATAGAAGATTTATTCTAGTATATATGTTCTAACAAATAAATTAAACATTGTGAAAATCAATTTTCTTATAATTAAGTCCTATTGTAGTTATGAACAATAACTACTATATCAAATTTGTAGATTCATATTCTTTTAATGATCGTTAGTTATGTTTACAATTAAATAAATAAATATGATGCAAATGGTATCACAATTATTTATTGAAAAACGTACATAACACTAGTCATATAAATTTATAGACATAAAATACAAACATAGTTTTTGTTTAAAATAAAAAAGATAAAAGTGATTTTCTTTACATTTTTTTAAAAAGATACAGTTGCGCATCCGGGGAATCGAACCCCGGTCAGTACCGTGGGAGGGTACTATGATTCTACTACACCAGATGCGCTTTCAGATGATCATAATCTTTAAACAAAATACTTATAATGTGACTTTGGAAATTATTTTCCATGATTGCATAACGATAATATAGAAAACAAAACTCGTATGGAAGAGTGATAGATATTACGTTGAAATATCATTAATCTAACTGCTATATATCTTAATTTACTATAAATATAAAAAAAAAAATAGGTAAACATGGAAGCTACAAATTCTAATTATATGTGAAAATTGTTATAAAATATATGGGTAAAAAGAGTTAAAATTCATTTCAAAATATTTACGATCGAAACAGTTTTGTTTAAATTGAGCTTAGTTTCATTTCAATTCAATGATTGGATTTAATTTATTCTATTTATACATAATATTTTACATTTATTTTTCAAACAACCCAACCCAATCTTGATTTGATAAAGTAATCAGGTTAAATAATTAAAAAATATTATTCTAAACAATTAAAAATATGAAAAAAAAACACATAAATAACTATTTTTATAATTTAATTAAAGTATCTTAAACAATAAATAAATAATATACATACAAGAACTTATCTTCTTTTTTACAATCTAACTAATCCGATCTTAATTTGTTTAAGGACTTATTCGCTTCAGGGTAAAGATTTGCAGTGATGGAGCCCTTGTGAAAAAAATCCACCAATCGATGAATAAAAAATAAATTAAATACAAAAATCGAGATGAAATTTCACATTTCACAAATCTTCGCAACTATAAAAAGATTTAAAAGGAAAGTTTTAAAATATTAAAATAATATTATATTTGTATTTAATTTATCGTTATTTTTAATTTATTTATATTATTATTATAAAATAAATATGATTAATTATATAATATAATTTTTTGAGCATAATAAAATTATTATATTAAAATAAAATTAATTGAATTATAAGTAATAATAAAGTATTAATAAAAATAAAAAAATAGTACTAAATTTAGAAAATATTATCACTATTATTATAATTATATATTTTTTATATAATTGATTCAACATAATCAATTTATTAATATTTACAATAATAAAATTAAAATCATAACAATAATAATAAATTTGATATAATAATCAAATAATAATAATAATAAAATTTAAATTATAATAATAATCAAAATAAATTATTAATAATATATTTTATAATAAATTAAATTTATTTTAAAGATAATTATTAATTTAATAATTTTTTATATATTTTTAAAAAAGATTATTAATTACATTAAATTAATTAATTATATTTTATTTTTAATTATAATAAATAAATTTATATTTTTATATATTAAAATATTATTATATTTATCACATCATTCACAAACTTTTATAAAATTTCTATTCAAATCTTATTATTTTTTTTTTAATTCAAAAAATCAAACTTTTTTTGAAATCATTTCAAATCTATTCACTCAAATCTACTCTCCAATTAGGTTGAATAATATATATATATATATATATATATATATATATATATATATATAAAATTCAAACTTGTCATGATTAAAAAACATACTAACAAGTCGTTATCTCTTACACTAACTCCCTTAATTATGTTGATGACTAAAAATTAACTCTCCGAAATCACCATAATTGCTAGAAAAAAAGGAATACTATTTGATCTCGAGAAATCTCGAGAAATTGTACCTTGTATTTGGTTGTAATGTTTTTAAAAAATAATTTATTTTTATAAAAAAAATTAAAATGCTCCGAAAAAAATATCTTTAATAAAATTAAAAGTTTAAAAATTTATAAAAATAATTTAATTATATGTTCCTTTTCATCCGAATACGTAGATTTTGTAAAGGCGTGAAGTGATTTAGTACTGTTTGTATAAACCTCATTTTCTTATTTAAACAATTGTAATTTTGAGGTTTCTAGACTGATACATTCTGCAACCGTATAGTGTACATACACAGATGCACGTTAGGACTTCACTTTTTCTCAGGAAGCTTCTGCAGTAACTCGGGGATCACCTCAAACAGATCTCCAACAAGTCCATAATCGGCCACCTGGAATTTAACACATCACATAAATTAGTCAAAACGGTTTTCATTCACTACTTAAATACTCTATCTAATGTTCGTTTTTCATTTAAAATTTTGCTTAAGAAAGTCATCAGATACTCCTAATCTCAGTATGTTAGCTTATAAACTCCATTAATGCCCTCCCTCATTGCACGTGTCTTTGTTTTTTTAAAGCAACAAATTATTATTAGAAACAGAGTAAAACTTCCAAAGTGACAATTACTTTGAAATGGAGTAGCTTGATCCCTTTAAAATAGAGCCATTACCTGAAATATAGGAGCATCGGCATCATTGTTCACAGCAACAATGACTTTGGAATCCCTCATCCCGGCCAAGTGTTGAATAGCTCCAGATACACCAAAAGCCATATAGAGCTCAGGGGCAACTATCTTTCCAGTTTGCCCTACCTACATATCAAATTTCCAAATGAAACATGGACATGAGAATACTATATTATGCCATGAATAGAAGTTAAAGTGTTCATTGAGATTCAATACAATGCCCATTACATTGAAGACAAAAAGTGTATGTTCATCTTTCAATGCATTCAATTGATATGTGAACTCTAAAGTTCTATGTCTCTGTTGCATTAGCAGCATAATTAGGGAAGCCGAGGTTGTAAAAAGAGGAATATGAAACTTCATTCTTTTTTGCTCGTTCAGCTTTGCTTTTGTATGTGCAAGAGTATGTGCACTAGGAGGTTAATCTAGAAAGGAAGTAAAGGTGTCACCTGGAGATCATTAGGAACATATCCTGCATCAACGGCAGCACGAGTGGCACCAACTATGCAAGGGAGAACGAAGTTAGCAGATTCTACTTAATTCATATAACAAAGAATAAAGTGTAAAAACTGATGACACTGAAACCAGCTATCGTGTGTCAAGAAGACAAGGAATTAGATACTAAGATTTTCCATCCTATCAATAACCTAGGAATTTAAATCAGGGAGCATACGAATCCTGCAAAAACAGAAATAACAAGTCTCTAGCCATTAAAATAAGTGTCATAAGAGCATATATAGAAAATAATACCAGCAGCACCAAGTTTCTTGGCTAGATCTTCTATCAATTTAAAGTTCTCAGCACTCTTTAGTGCTCGGCCACCAGTAACTACAATCCGTGCATTCCCAAGATCTGGTCGTTCATCATCCTGAGAAGTTTGAGATATATATGTAGACTTGTCCAGATCTGCCCAAAGAAAGAGAACAATTTAAGATTCTTTCACCACAATGGAGGTTCAAGTATCATAGGGTGGTAATTAATCAAATTGATGTAAATGACTGAGACTAATTATATGTGAATTGTTAACCTATTGCTCTTCAAGCATCCAAGAAGTATTTATATTATCAGGGGATAATAGAGAGAGAGGGAGAAAATAAATATTTTATTAATTATAATCATATAATTATATTCTCAACTCCTCTATTTATAACAATCACACTCTCTTAAAAAAGAAAATAAAAATCAGCTGAAATGAATGTGTAGATTTTAGGGACATTTTTCCCAATTACTAGAGATATTAGGATATTTTTATCCTAGTAATCCCTATTCACAAACACTCTCCCTCAATTTAATGAATGAATATGAATCATTCCCAACTTGCCTACAAGATTTTGGAATCTTACGTGAGGAAATTCCTTAGTGAAGATGTTTGCTAATTGAAATCCTGTGGGTGTAACAGGACCTCTATTAAGATTAATTTTTATGAAGTGTCTGTCAATTTCATTATGTTTATTCTTGTCATGATGTACTGGATTATGAGTAATACTCTTGACTGTCTTGTTATCATGGTAAAATTGTATAGAATTGTTAACATTTATTTTAAGGTCATCTAATATGATTTCATCCAAAGTCCTTCACACACACCTTGAAATAAAGGCTTGAAATTCAGCCTCTCAACTTGAACGAGATATTCTATCTTATTTTCTATTGCTTCTCCAGGTGACCAAACTTTCTTTCAGGAACATATAGAACCCAGAGGTAGATTTTCTGCATAATTTGTATAGGGTCAAAGTGTGTTTCTTCCTAAATAATAATCCCTTTCTTGGGCTTGACTTCACGTCGTGAAGAATTTTGTCAACTGATTACATGTGTCTTTCTCCTGAATCAAGTATAAATTGGCTTACCACACACAAAGTGCAAAAGCAATGTACGGTCTCGTGTGCGATAAATAAATAAATTTTCATACCAATCTCTCCTTTTCTATAAAAGAGCCCTCTTCACTTCCAATTTCATGACTCTATTCAATAGGGACTCCCGAAGGTCTACATCCCAACTTATTGTTTCTTTGAGGAGATCAATAACATTTATTTTGGGAGACAAAGATCCCTTTTTCTGAATAAATAACATCTACTCCAAGGAAGTATTATTTAAGTTTTCATCTCAAGTTGGGATATCAATTTTTCTTTTAAAGTCAATTTCTCTATTTCATCAATAATCATAAACCAATCATAATGTAAGCTTACATGTAATGGAGTGCATTATGAATAAAGTATGATCTCCTTGACTTTGCTTATACTATAAGGAAGCCATTGCTTTTGTAAATCTCCCATACCATGCTTTTGGAGATTGTTTAATATATAATATCTTCTTTAGGAGGCATACCTTATTCTTCCCACTTTGAGTTTCAAATCCGAAAAGAATCTCCCAGTACACTTCTTCTAAAGCTCCATGAAGAAATATATTCTTGACATTCAACCGGTGCAAGTCTCATCCAAAATAAACAGCTAGAGCAAAAACAACTTGAATTGTATTCATCTTTGCTACAGCAGAAAAAGTCTCCTTATAGTCAATTCCATAAGTTTGAGTGCACCCCTTTGCAACCAATCTAGGTTTATACATGTCTATTGACCGATCTGCCTTATGTTTTACTGTAAATATTCATCTGCACCCTATGACTTTTTTGTTTTTTGATTTGTGAACAATCTCTCATGTTGAGTTTCTAATGCATTCATCTCCTCTCTCATTGCTTGAGTCTATGTTTCCTTCTCATGACTTCTTGAATTGAGATAGGAATTTTTGAGGCATCAATGACAAAAATAAAGCTTCAATGTTTATTAAAGAGATTGTCGGTGCAAACATAATCAGAAATATGATATTTAACACACAATCTTTTTTCCTTTCTAAATGGAATAGGTAAATTCTCAATAATACTTACCTCCTCATTGTTACCTTCAAAATTTCTCACCTCCAAGTCAAACAACTCTTCTTGCTTTGGAGTTAAAGTGGGCTGTCCTTTTTGATATTGTTTTTTCCAAAGAATTCTTCTTCTTCTTTACTATCACTTCTACCCCATTTATTGGGATTCCATTGCTTAAATCTTAAGCATCCTGCACAGTCAAATATGGTAATGACAGGACAGAGAACTCCTTTGTTTTAAGTGCTTTCTCCCCCTAAAGCAAAGGACTTCCAGAAAAGGATTATGTTTCATGAAAAGTAACATCCATTGTGATAAAGACATGATGACTTTGAGGGTGATAACATTTGTACCCTTTTTGTTTAAAGGATAACTAACAAAGACACACTTAAGAGCTATAGGATTTGATTTAGTGTGACTAGGATTATGTGACTGGGATAAGATGCACGACAATGCTTTGACTATTAACAAATATCACAATTGAAAGACTTAACAAATTCTTCAATAAACAGACAAGGGAACATAGATTTGATAAGACTAAATGAGGGATGTCTAAGTCTTCTTTGATTAAGTTATATTTGAGAATTTGTCATTGTTTCTATTGTTTCTCTTTGACTTATGAGTTCCCTAGTTTTGTTTGGTTCCTTGGGATCTAACACATTAAATCCACTTTGTACCTTGCAATTAAAACCATCTTCCTCGTGGCAAGGTCATGAAAGACACAGTAAAAGGAGAGAAACCTTATTGAACAATTCAAGTCTTATGGAAGTTTTTGTATAGAGATAAGACCATTGACCAGTTGTACGACATATAAAACATCCTTTAATTCAATAGATTATTCTAACATATTCCCAGAACCATTTATGGGTATACTATCACCATTTGTAGTTGTGATGAGTTGTTCTTTGTTCATTTTAACATATGAATTAAAAAACATAAGAAACAAATTCATGTGATATGTTGCTCCTGAATCAAGAGTCCAAACATCCTGAGATACATGTCCAGCTATATTGAATGAACTCTTACCTCTATGGACATGGTACCTAATCCAAAGGACTTACTCATTGATTCGATCATTGTTCTCTGACATCAAGTTCCTTCTTATATCTAGTTGAGAAGGAACATTGGGTTGATTTGTTTCTTCGAGTTTTGAGATAGTATTGCTTGTCCATTTTTGTGAGATTCCTTTGTTGTTTCCTATGCATTCTAGTGTTTGATCCCTTAACGATCCTTTGTTGCAAGTGGCATCAATTTTCCCATGGCATTGGTCAAGTGAGCCAACTCACAATCGAATCATGGCACTTGGACTACTATGTTCTTAACTAGAAAGAGTTGCACTCTGACTATGAGCTATAACTTTGGCCAAGTGTAAATGCTCAATCTAACAATTGATGTCAAAGTCAAGGTCACAAGTTCAATACCTAGTAAGACATGTTGAGGGAGAGATTGTTGCAGGTTGCATCAGTTGTCCCATAGTGAAAGCCAGTTGGGCCAAATCATAATCAAATCACCGTGTTTTGGTTGCTACGCACTTATGTACAAAATTTCACTCTTATTATAAGCTATAACTTTTGACCAAGTGGTAATGCTCAATCCAACACCCTTTTCCTATTGTCATGGCAAAGCCTGTGTTGGAGGTTCCTCCATTAGCCATGACAACCCTGTGAGTCTCTTTTCCCCTAACAGTAAAGAACACTTTTGATAGAGAAAGCATTTTTGTCTCCGTAAGATTTGTACCTAGATTGGGTCATACTCATGGTTCAAAACATGTAGATATTTAAAGATTATTCCACCTCTTTTAATGGCTTCAACATGTACGACAACATCTCCTTTGTGTATCTTCAAATTTTGGTACTAATTTAGTTCGATCCACAACCCATTCACCAATTTGTGATATTATGATCATGAGAGAGAACCTTGTTTGGTATTAAACACGTTGCTTTCATTGTCATAACAAGCAGCAAAATCCTTTTTCACTAAAAAGGTGTTATTTAGGTCATCCTAAATTTCTTTATAGCATAAGAATATACATACAATTTGGATTCTCGGGGGCCATGGAATGTTACATCCAGGTCATGATTAGTGAAGATCCCAAATCTCAAAAATAGGGTATTTGACCCTGTTCCTCCTTCATCATCCTTTTAGATCCATTGTAAATAATTTTGGCCATAAAACCAGTAAGGACCCACCATGCTTTGAAGATTATTAAAGACCCATAGAAGTAAACTTCACCTCAGCCATTGAGAAAAGCACAAACTTTCACCACTATCTTCAAGGAAGATAGCAACACCGACTATGGCGGTGGCAACAAAAACATATACCCCACGATCAAAAATTGAATAATGAGAGAGAGAAGAGAAAAATTTTATTAGTTACAATCATGATACTTACATTCTCAACTCCTCTATTTATAACAATCACACTCTTCTAGAAAAGGAAATAAAAATCAACTAAAATGAATGTGTCGATTCTAGGGATACTTTTCCAAATTACTATAGAGATATTAGGATATTTTTATCCTAATAATCCATTATTCACAACAAAAGTGCACTTTTGTCTTTTTCAATTTTTCACAAAATAAAATGTCCATGCACCAGAAACAAAATAACAGACCTTCGTCCAAGGTTGAAAGGTCAACCTGAGATATTGAAGCCTCATTAGAGTCAGCTGACTTTTGAGGTACAGGAAAAGATGTGGATCTAATTGTTAATATACAAGGATTGGCACCAGTATATCGAACAGTACAAAGTGCATTTCCAGCATATATTGGCCTATACAAGAAATCAAAATCTCACATTTAGTTAGACAAAGAACCCATCATGTATTCATACTTGAAATAGAAGCAGGATCACAATGAATTACTCAAATACAATAGGTGTGTGCTGCACAATCAGCTGCAAAAGCCACAAAAAGTTAAAATAGATACATCCCTATCTCTTCAACTATAAACATGCCTTACCACTTACAAACTCATTTATTTTAGCAAAAGAAGGAACCTTCACTCTTTATTTAGTTAGCCGTAAGAAAGAGTGGAAAAAATTTCCTTATATGCATGAGCCACCATCCATATTGTATCACTTCAGTCCCACCTACGAGTCAGGATTATCACTAGTTCATATCTATTATGATGTCTTATTATCCAGAGCCAGAAGTTATCTATAGCATATATGCTCTCATTGCAAAACCTTCCCAGAATTCAAAAGTCCCAAGATAATACAGGTTTTTCAATTGTCTAATCTCTCTCTGTACTTCAACTTACTATAAGATTTCTAAGCAGTCAATGCTTTGTTTACAACTAGTTTTGTAATCATGAAAAAAGAAAGAATGAGAAAAGTATTAACAGCATTGATTACTGAGCTGAAGAAGAGCTGACCATACTAAAACTGTGACCAAGTAAAACATGCTGAGGTTCATACTAAGGCACCAAAAGTTAATCTTTCCAGCCTGAGATTTCTAATATTGTTGTGCAAATAATCTTTCCAATCATTCACAATAAGAAACAGTAATGAAGATAAAGAATATGATGCATCTTTGGTAATTCTATCATTCGTACTCTACAAGCCTTAAAAGTTCAGAAGCCTGATGTACATTGGAGTGGACTAAATGGTAAACAGGTTTCTTTTTAGAGACAGTCCAATATCAGGGAGATCTTCCATGAAATCCATGATATGAACATGAGTAATGACGCATGACAAAGGCTAGAATAGCAGTAGCATGGCCCCATCATTACAATAGCTTAAACAGTCAATAACTCGCACGATATACCCAACAGGAAATCTTGGTTAACTAGCAAACAACCAATAGCATGGAATTTACACAATAAAAACAACAATTTCATGCTACCAAAAGGTACATAAGCTAGCAGTACAACCCATCCTTGATAGATTTAATAGTAGGTGACCAGCATCACAATTTGCAGCAAACAGCCAGGTTCTAGTTTAAAACATAAAAAGGATAACACAGAATATCGTACCTAACAAAAGTATTGGAATCAGAAATTCCAGTGACATCGGTAATTGGAGAAACATCTAAAAGGGCAGCGGCACGTGGCATTACATTTTTCCCAAAAGAATTTGCAGCAGCAAATATGTGAGAGTAACCACCACTCTGCTGAACCAAATGAACTAATTTAGCCCAAGGCTCTGCCAGAGGCTTCTTGAATTTATCAGAATCTGCCACGAGCACCTACACCACAAGCAGCACACCAACACCAACCATCAAAATCCTGAAAGTCAATCTTCCTTTCCAATACATATCTTCACAAACATAACCCACACCTTTCTCAATAACAAAATTAACATTTCCTTTTCGCCATTTCAAGCTCAGGACAAATATCCAACACACCAAAACATGAATGAATCCCCACTCATATATAGCATATTTGCAAAATTACAATATCCAATCAAGACCAACAGTAATTAACATTAAAACATTATTGTAATTATTAAAAAAAAAAAATAGCCAACATAGAAACAGAGTCCCGCATTATCTTGCACTTGAACTTTAGCTCCTGAATTTACTTACCCTAAAGTGCTTCAATTCAATTAACTTATTTCAGAGAACCAATAATTTTTTTAGAGAAATTTCACAGTAAAAATAAAAACAAGTAAGCTTTATTTGGACAAGCTTCTCTGTAAGACTTCCAAAAGAAAAAAATACAAAAAAAAGTGAAATTGACTTCTCTGTTAGCATTAGTTTATGCATGAACTAAATATAAAAATTTGAAAGAACTACGCGACAGAGATTCTAAAATTAGCTTGAGCATTAGAAGTTAATTTCCTTGTTCTTTATATTTTATTCTCCTAAAAGTTCAAACAGAGAAGCTCATCCAAACAGCCCTTCATAATCTAAAAAATAAGTTTTCACAAACACCCCTTAAATATATAAACCCATGGATTCATTCTTTCCTTTTTACTCACTAATATCCTTTTTCACACACAAACTTGTCCAATCTAAATAAAACTATTGTTGACTGCAAAACTCTCTTTAAAACAGTTGTATTATTTCTTCTTTTTTTGTTTACTTTAAAAAAAAACAGTATAATAATCTTGAACTCGAAACAATTGGTTAACTTAGAAACACTTGGAGCTGGTAGTTAATTTTAAGAATTAATTTGAATAAAAAGAAATCATAATTAAATTTTATTTTTTTTTAAATGTTTGAGTTACCTTGGAGATTGAAGGGTAGGACGAAGCAGCGTGTGAAGCAGCTTGATGAAGAGAAGGACCGGAACCGGCCAAGAGCACCGCAACGGAAGAGTCAGGGTCGGGAAGACACGTGGCAGCGGCAAGTGAAGAGAGAGAAGGGGGTTTGATAAAGCCACCTTCGTGTTCCGCCACAACGAGCGTGCTACCCTACAACACCACCACGCAGTGAATAGCATAACACACAGAAGAAGAAACGAAACAAAAATAGCTTTCATTTTTTCGGGGACGAATCTTTACGTGTCGAAAAATGGAGTTGCCGGCGAATGCGGGGCACGAAACGGCGCGTTTCTTGATCACTCCGAGCAACGCGCGAGTGGCCATTGATTCTTAACGGAAGGATGCGGGTGGCGCTGGCAATTGCTCTGGGTTGCGGATGATGATGAAGGAAAAAAAACGGTGTCGTGTTGAGGTGGGAGAGTTGAAAGATGATGGTTATGATAAGTATAAGAATGGTGCTGACGTGTTACTGTTGTGTTTTTAAATGTTTCTTGAATAACTGGGAGCATGGCATGTGCGTGAGGGACGGAGGTACTCACCCATTTGATTCGGGCAGGGAAAACGTTGCCAAAGAGAGAGGCTGGTGAAGAAAATGAATATTAGTTTCTCTTCTAGCCGCTGGGTTAGCCCAAATTTTCATCCCCTCTTGCTCTGTTAACTTCTTTGTTCATCTTGTTAAAAAGTAACTGATTTTTTTATATCTGAAATTAAATAAACAAAAATTTTAATACTTTCTTTCTAACTATTTTTTTGGTGAATATATATATATATATATATATATATATATATATATATATATAGTTACTAACAAATTCTAATAATTAAGTTAATTTTTATAATTTAATTTATTTTTTTACAAATAAAAATATTTAGTTAAAATTACTTGAATGGTATTTTTAAGTAAAAACATTTAATAATAAATGACTACTTAATAATTTATATTTATAACTATTTTTTTTTATATTTATATTCATTATTTATACTTTTTTATTAAAATCACTCTCTAGATTTAAGAATCATCACAAATCCAATCTCTATACGAAAAGACTTTAAAACAATCTCCAATAAAAAAATTTGATTATTCAAAAATCCAAAAAAATATATACATGATTTCATTATTACCTTTAGATTAAATTGAAATCATAGAATCCAAAAAACTATTACCTTCCTCTGCATAATATTTTTACCTTCCTCTGCATATCGATCCTTCTAAACTGGTATCAGAGCCAGAAGGCTCTGAAAGCATCTATTATTAATGCTTGCATAATTGTTTTTATTATTATGTTTTCATTATCAAGTTTTATATTTGGTTTTTGTGGGAGGTGTGGAAGTATGAAACCAGATAATGAAGTATTCTTTCTCAATAATCCCGTACAACCCCGTGTATTTGGATTAACAAGTAAACTTGTCCTCTATTATCATAACCCTATCACAGGATAGTTAGTAACCTTAAGACTTAAAAGAAGACATCCACATCCCATCAAAAACACTTTTATCCTCCTTAACAAATATAGGACCAAATTAAAAAAAAATTACACTTCTACAGAAAGAATAACTAACCCAGAAAGGAATTATAGAATGAAAGAATATTACAAACTAGTTATCAGGTTATTAAAGAAAAATCTAAGAAGTATAAAAAATTGCATTGCTTAATTATGAACCATAATAGATACCTAGACCCACAGGAGAATCTTAGAATCGTTTACACAGGAATAATACATAATCATAGAGCGATTTTAGTTCTCAGACCATTAATGAATCTGCATCCGTTAACTCATATAGCCAAGATTATCAAAAGAAGTCAAATTAAACTAGAAAAATATAAATGTTATTCAGAAGATAGGGTGACTAGGCCCAGACTTTATCAAACTATGATACAAAATTATCAAAATAATATAAAACTTCTTAAAGAAGAGATAAAAGAGATAGGTAACTGTGTTGCTTAGAAGATTAAGCGACTAAGTTGCTAAAGTTGTAATTATTATTTGTTAAACTTTGAGTCTTAAGATTGTATCATTAAAGGTAATAAGAACCTTTGTTGTTCTTAGTTTTTTAAGTGGTTTCTAGGGTAGCGCTGAGAGGCGTTTATACGTTGGTCAGCTGTGGTCCCGGCAGTAAAGCCTGAGTGAGAGGTAGTAAGACCGTTGGTCAGCAGTGGTCCCGTAGCATGAAAATCAGGGAAAGACTGAGAATGCCAAATTTTCTTAGAACCTTAAGTGATATAGGATTAAGAAACAAAGATAAACAAATAATGATTAGAACTCCGCAACAAGAAGCTTCTTCTTCTTCAAACACAGAACATAATAAAGAAAAAGAATTACAAATTGCAAAAATAGAAAACTCTTTACATAATTGGTCAATACCTATAGTTAAGAAATGTGAAGTTTATAAACAACATAAATTTTGGTCTTCAAATCAAGATCAGATACACATAGTAGAATATAGTTATCCAGGAACAAAAACCAATAAAATCATTAACCTATTGGAACAATCTCTATTAGATCAACATATTAAAGATGGTTATAACTTTATCCATTTAGGATTAATACAAGTTGCAGCAAAACCAAATTGCAGATTAGGCATAAATAGTCCCATATTAATCATGTTAAGAGACATAAGACTTAAAAAGTTTAATGATTCCATAATAGCCATATTAGAAAGTAACCTTCATGATGGTCCAACATTTTTTAACTGTTATCCCAATTTCTCTATGAATTTAAGGAATGATAAAACAAGTAACTCCATAAAATTATATGTTCAAACTCCAGAAGACATAGTAGATGAGTTATCAGGTCCCATCCAGATTATTTATAGGATTTATTATAAGGTTACCAAAATAGATTATAATTATAAAGCATTAAGATCTTCACCTAGAGATGAAACCATATTAGTAGAAGCAAATCTTAGAAAATCATCAGTACAAACTCCAAAAAGATTAAGTCATGAAGAGGTAGTAAGAAGAATTCTAGAAGAATGGATATTAGAAGATATTATAGAAGAACCAAAAGTATATAATAGTCAAATAAGAGAAATAGTTCAAGATGGTACAAACATAAGACTAAGAATGAATAGGTCATCATCCTTAAAGATAAGAGAACCTCAAATACTGCATAAAGGTGAACCCTCCAGAAGATCAGTAGATAGTTCCACTATAAATTTAGATTTAAGAGGATTAGATAACATTACTCCCATAGTTACAAAACCTTTATATACAGAATCTAAAAAATCTGAATCACCTCAATATTCTCCTACTGCGTCACAAATATTAAGTACATTAAATAGAGAAGAACCTTTTGAAATAGATAAAAATTGGATAAGAGAAGATTTTGGAGCAGAATATAATAAAGATAAAAGAGATTGGTATTTTAAGACTTACTCTAAAAAAGAAACAAAAGATTTTAGAACAGAATTTTATAATTACATGATTGAAAATGAGATAAATTTATATTTCTTTGACTGGTTCAAAATTTATAGTCAAGAACATAATTTGGAATATCCATTTAATAATAAAGAAATATATCTATTAGAAAAGGTAACTAGTACATGAAAAACTATTAATAATGAAATCATAGAATCTGAATATCCTCCATTACAAGCAATAAAATTACAACCCTCAACAGATTTAGAAATAGAAGCTAGCCCATATAAAGACATTAAGATAGAAGATAGATAAGTAGAAACAAAAGACATTAAAAAATTACATTCACAAATTAATTATTCCAATACAGTCTTAGGAATTATGACAAAACAATTAACTAGGATTGAAAACTCCACATCATCTTCATCACCTCATAAGGAAATTTCTAGTAGCTCAAAACCTGTAAAACCAATATATAAATTATTTAATGTCCCACAAAAAGAATTAGATGCACTTAGACTAAGAAGTGATGCTGATATTAAAATAGATGAATTAAAAAAGAAACTAGATGAATTAAGTAAGAATTCCATTAATACCCTAGAACTTAATAAAATGAAAACTTATCCAAAACTTAGAAATTATTATAATAGACCAACTCCCGCGGACGTACAGTTCGGAGAAAGGGGAGAATTAGTACAAAACTCTTTTTCAGGAAATGATATAACAGAATGGAATTTAGACGGATTAAGTGAACAAGCCATATTAGATTTAACATGTCAAATGACAATGACAACTACTACCCATAAAACAAAAGGATGTAGCGACAAGACTGCCGCTATAGCCATAGTACAAGGATTCACTGGTCAGTTAAAAGGCTAGTGGGATAATCTATGCACAGAACATGATAAATTAGCAATAATTAATAGTGTTAAACCAGAAACAAATCAGGAAGATGCAGTATCAACATTAATTTACTCCATAATACAAAACTTTGTAGGAGATCCCAATATATTTAAAGAAAGATCAACAAATCAATTAACAAACTTATACTGTCCAACCATGTCATATTATAGATGGTATAAAGATACATTTTTATCAAAAGTAACTTTAAGAGAAGACGGGTTTGCTGGATTTTGGAAAGAAAGATTTCTTGTCGGCTTACCTAAATTATTTGCAGAAAAAGTAAAGTTAAACTTAGAACAACATTATGGGAAACCTATACAGTATGATATATTAACTTATGGTCAAATACACAACATAGTAGTAGATACAAGAATACAAGTATGTACTGACTTCAAATTACAAAATAAACTTAGAAAAGAAAGTATGGTAAATAAAAAAGAATTAGGAACATTTTGTCACCAATATGGTATGAAACCCATTAGAGCACCTAGTGCTAAGAAAAAGAAAATAATTAAAAAACAGAATAAGGTAGAAAAGCAAACATATAAATCATATAAAAAACCATATAATAGAAAATATAATAAAACACCACAAGACAGTAAACCAAGTGTCGCAACCTAAATCACGACGGGACGGCGATCCAAAAATTTTTATATGAATAGTTTGAAAATTTAAGGAGAGGAGTCGCCACCATAGTTTATTAGGAAAACTATAGAAAAACCAAAATTAAGGCTATGGTCTGCGGAAATCGAGTCTAGATCCGGAGTCGGTTACGTGTGGGGAAGGTGTTAGCACCCCCACAATGCCCGTTCTACGACGGTACCTTTAATTAAATAAGAAAACTAAGTGCGATTCTGAAGATGTTTATCTTTCTAAAGATGAGACAAAAATTTAGGTAAAAACAAACAAAAATATTTTTTTAATTTTTAGAGCCCGACAAGGTTTTGGCCTTGCTCCTACGTATTTTCATTTAGAATGAAAAATCAGGGTTACGTAATTCTTTATTTCAAAATGTTTGTTTGAGATGTTTGATATTTTTTAATTTTTGGAATTTTTATTATATTTTTATATTTTTGAAAATTTGATATTTTTATATATTTTTAGGAGAAAAATTTGTATTAGACATGCTTGACGCGTGCAGTCATTTGAATATCTAAACGAAATAATGAAACTTTTTCGAATTAAACTCCGCATGACGCGAGCGGTCATTTAGACATTTAATTGAAATTTATTTAAAATAAAATCTAACATAGAAAAAGACTTTATACAAAAACTAAAGAAATTCTTTCTTCTTTTTTTTTTTTAAAAGATTAAAAAAAAAAA
>Ga0209489_103158_pt1 | contig 32511 bp, 19 predicted proteins | sample SiratrowhiteBW_FD_187527 | JGI IMG/M metagenome (GOLD analysis project Ga0209489, IMG submission 187527) | Root nodule microbial communities of legume samples collected from California, USA - Siratro white BW (SPAdes) (version 2) | ecosystem: Host-associated > Plants > Roots > Nodule | place...
TATATATATGTCTATATAAGTCTAAATTTGCCCTTCTTATTTATATAGTTTTTTCCCTCTATACATATAAACTAAACGAATACTTAAAATTATATGCAATATTAAAATAAATATTTTATGATGAAATAATAATTTATTATATAAAAATACGAAAAGAGTCATGATGAACAAAGTAAACAATGAAAAATATTAAAAATGGTAAATACACATCACATCTATATATAAATATTGATACGCAAAAAGACAAATAAGCCTGTACAGTATATACATTACTTGGGCCTCACCCTATCTTATTATTAAGTTATATAATATTGTTTATTCTAGCCAAAAGGTTAATTATTTAACTCCTTGTTCTTACGTAAACGTCCTTATTCTATAATCAACATCCAAGTGACAATAACTGGAATAGTGATGAATAAAACAACGAAAATGAAGCCGAAATCATCGACAACGTATAACAGTGCATTCGAGGTTTAGTCGTGTACACTTCAAAGTTTAACTTTCTATCTCTTAAACTTAAATATAACCAAAGACAAATTGAAAAAAAAAATGGTTTTAGTATAAATTATAAATTGGTTTCATGAACTATCTTAAAGATATATTGCTTAGCATATGTTATTTTAGATATATCTTTTTTTCAGTTCTGATAAACTCTTTGTGGAGTGGCAATGCATGGTTGGTGAGTTAATGGATAAAATGTGTAATGCTGATATGTGTTATTTTCCACCACTTACTTTGCATAATTTTTTTATTCATTGTTGTTTGCAATTATTTATGTCGAATATAATTAAATATTGTTATTTATTATTTTATTAATATCATATTAATATAATTTTTTACATTTAAAAATTGCTTAAATTGTATACTTACACGTATAGGTTTAAATTTTATTTTTTATTCTATTTTATTATTTTATTCTACAATATATTTCCTTATTTATTTACCGTGAACAAGAAATATTTATTCTTTATAACTTTTTTAATGGTTTAACATCATTTTATTTTGCAACAAATTTTTTAGGAGAGATTTGGGAAGAAAAAATTATCAATTGTCACCGCTAATTATTTTACCTCATAAATATTAAAATGTGTTAGTTTATGATCTAAATCATAAATAACTTTGTTTAATAAGAAATTCAACCTCATGTGAATCTAACTTCTAAAATGGATATCAATATATCAAGAAATTAATGCTTGACTCTTTGCTAAAGGATACCTAGGATTTGTTAAAATATACACACAGATATGTATATTTTATAATATCAATTTTAGAAATTTTCTTCTGTCATTTTACAATTTTTTAACATATTTTTAATTCATAATAGCATTTTCATCTTGACAAAACTGTTTTAATTTTATTTAATAAAACTTCCTTAACAAGGACTAAATCAATAAGCAATGCAGTTTCATATGTATATGTATGCAGATTGCCAAGATAATTCTTCCTTGATTAGCCAACTTCTAGTTATTTCCTTTCTCCCACCTTTGGGTTTGTATTGTTGAAAGCTGCAAAATCACTTCAAATCATCTGGTGGTTCTAGGTTTTAACAAATCATAATGTCATCTGAGAAGAACTGTGTATCAAAGCTGGAGAAGCAAAAGGATTGCAAAGTTTATTCTCTCTTGGATTTGCCTGAGTGGACCTTGGATTGCATTCTGGAGTGCCTTTCACCAATGGATTTGTGTAGAGTGGCACAAGTATGTACCAGTTTGAGGGATAAAACCAGGAGTGATGCTTTGTGGGAGAAGCTAATCAAGCAGAAATGGGGTACTCTTGTTGGTGATGTTGCTCACCAAGAGTGGCTGTGGCACACAACAAAAATAAACACACAAAGCCTCTTGTTATTACAGCAGAATCAGAGTGGATTATGTGGCTCTTTCAGTGGTGTTTGGCCTTCTATAAGCTTTCATTCTTACTTGGAAAATTTCATTGACTTGATTAGTTTGTTTAAAAGTTGTTCCAAAATGGCTTTGTACATATGTCTAGAGAGTGGCCGCTTCTGGTTTCCAGTTCAAGTTTACAAGGTTACCCTAATTGATGATCAATTGCTTCTATCTATGTACATTTCTAATTTATATCCATTGCTTCAACTTTCATTATATCATGCATGCATAACTTTGTAGAATGGAAATCAAAACCTATTCTGCTGTGATGCCATTGTCAGCTATGACTGTAGAACCGACACCTTCCAAGCAAGGTATGGTTTGACTCAATCCTTCAAAATACAAATGAACTACCACTATTTTGTGACTGTTGTTGGCTTTGGAGAACAAAGTCAATAATCACACTGTTATTCACACACAAGTTAAGGTATAAAGAAAAAAGCTAAAAGCTAAACACATACAATGATAGCTCAGTCTTTTCATGTATGCATGCTTTATATTTGACAGTTCTCCAAGAGGAGGGTGGCAAATGATCGAGGGAAATGTTCCATGGAATAGGTTGAGAATATCACCTGTTGAAACTTCTCCTAGGGCTTTTTATATGTCTAACTCTATGAATGATCTGAAACCAGGGGATCAAATTGAGATTCAAATTAGAAGACACAGAGATTCCCATTACAGTAAGTAATTAGTTAATTTACTCAACATATTCTCATTTAAATTTAAGAGTATATGTTCCTTTTTAACATAATTGTTATATTTTATTTAGGATGTTTAGATAAGATTTTTATGAATATAAGTAAATTTGTAGAATTTTTTCCTATAATTTTTTTAATTTTTATATAAACTAATTTTAACTTATGAAAAATTGTATTTATTTATTTTTATTATTTTTTTTCTATTTTAAAAATCCTTATAGAAAATTTCGTTCACAAGAAGCACTTCTTACAACATTATGCCAACTATACTACTTAATCATTCTTGTAATCTATTTCTTGTTTTAAATGAGCTGTAGATTGGTGGTATGCTGTAATTGGTCATCTGGAAACATGTGAAGAAGATGTGAGTCATTGTCATTGCCGATATAATGGTAAGATTCATCCCAAAAGTTTTAAAAGTACAAGTCTTTTTAATTTTTATCTACACCAAATCATCTAAGGTGGAAATATTAAGGATTTATCAGAAATAAATATTTAAAAAATTAATAGAAAAAATGTCATGTTTCTTGAGTTTCTATTGAATTTTTGCAAAAAGAAAATTCTTGTACAGATTTTTTTTAGATTTTGTAAAGTCTCGCAAATTTCTGAGATAAAATCCTTGAAATGAATGTCAAATTTTAGTAATGAGATACAAGTTTTTCAAGGGTTTACCTATGTTAAAGAGTTGTAAGTATAATTTCTTGAAGGTTATATTAGTGATAAAAAGACACTCTGGTAAAAATATCAGTTGGTATAAGTTATTTTTCTTACAAGGAATATGTTTTTTCTTTTAATTTTTCAATGATGTGTATCTTGGTTGCAGACATGTTAGTAGTGGAGTTCAAGCAATATCAGCACCAGAGTAGATGGAGAAGAGCAGTGTTGAACAGAAGCATACATGAGGAACAGGGTTCTAGGCCTCGCTGGTTCGGCGGAATCAGAAAACTTGATAATGTGGAGGAGATTAAAAAGTGGAACAACTTGCTTGCATCTATATAACTACATTTTGTACCCTATTCTGCATGGATCAATTCATGCATAATAGTTTTATCTTCATGGCAAATTACAATAAGCTACTTTAAAATGGAATTTATATTTGTCACATCTTGCACTATGAAGGGGAATTTTAAGGAAAATTGCTTGTTATATGTTTTTCTGTATCTTTTGTTTTTCTGTTTTCAGTTTAGCGTTGATAGCCACTGACAAAAAATATTATTCATTAAAATATAATATTTTATTAAAAATAGGTAGTTTTAATATGGATGTATTTTTTGAATAGTGATTTCAAGAAATATTTATCTACTAAATAAAATCTATTATTTTTCCTTTATTTTTTGGTTGCTGATCCCACTATTCATTGTTTTAACACTAAAATTGCAGAATCCACTGAGTCTCAGAAGTTGCAGAATTTCATCCTCTAATTTTACATTACCATGCATTATGATATACATACATAATACATTACATAGATAACAATAGTACTTTGTAAATTTGCCATTTGCTTTTAATGCTTAGAAAAGGAGTGTTAGGAACCATTTAACCCTAGATAGACATCTTATTAAATAAGCAAGAAGTGGAGGAAAAGAAAGAAAAATAATAAGTGTATAAAAAAATGTGTGAAAATATTAAAGTTGGTTTTGAGAATAATAATTTATATCTAAAAAAAGAGAAATTAAATGTTTATAATAATCTTTATTTCCTTTTTCAATTTGAAAATCTTTCAAGAGTCAAAACTCAAACATGGGCGGGAGAATCAATAAAAATTATATTATATTTAATTTTATATGAGCATTAAATTTTGAAAAAAAATAGTCATAATTACTTTCTTTAAAACAACTCAACCACATTTAGAAAATATAGATTTACATAAACAAGAAACTACATATAATTTTCAAAACCTCATATTATAGCTTAAGTTAAAAGTGAATTTGATCATGTGTTATATTTACTTTTAATAATTTATGCATATTACTTATTATTTGGCACATGGATTTAATTAAGTAATGTGATCTTTTTAAAGTTTGTTAAAGGTTAAAATATGATTTTAGTCCTCTAAATTGGGTAAATTATTTCTTTTGGTCCTCCGATTAAAAATTTGCATTCTCTAACCCTTCGATTTTGCGAAATATTATTTTTAGTACATGGAATCAGGTAAGGTAAGTGACACTCCCTTTTATTCTATCACTATTTAAATTCTCAATCAACATATGTAAGCTCCTCATAACACAAACCTTTTCTACTTTAATATCACATTTCAAAATCTCAATCAAATCACAACACCAACCAAAATCCATTTATTGTAATAAAATTCTATTGCGCCAGCTTGTGACACTCTTCCATCATGTGTGTTATGATTAGAATATCACTGGAGAGTGAAGTGGCATCACTAATAATGAGTGTCCATTAGAGCTCCTCCATCTTAATGGGTTGTTATTTTTCAATGAAGACCCTGATGGAGAGAGATCAAGAGATGAGCATCACAACTTGACAAAGATCAAAGTCATATATGATGGATACTTATTGATATCATTTTGGTTCTTAGAACAAATACATTTGTTACCCTTCTAAATAACATGGCAAAATCAAATGACTAAAAATGTAAAAGTTTTCAATATAAAGACCAAAAGTAGTGTATCCAATTTAGAATGTGTGAGACTTTTTTGAATTTTAGAAAACTATTTCACTAAATTAAATTTATGTGACATACTTTTAGTAAATCATCATTTACAGAGTTAATGTCACCATATAACGTGGTCTCATTTTGGGGATTAAAAATAACATTTCGTAAATTATTTTAATTAGATTATCAAAATAAATAGTACCTTCAATTTGAAGGACCAAAAAAAATTTTAACTCAAAATTTTACTAGTGATATATAAAAAATTATTTAGTTATTAGAAGAAATTTCACTTACTTTATTGAGATCATGCTAAATGATATTCACCTCTCTTTAGTTTTAAAAATAGACATTCATGTCTCATATAATTCTAATAAGATGACACTCACATCCTCTCTAATCTTTAAATTGATATCTATATCTTTGTGTTTTTAAAAAAACGACATTCATCCCTTTATGTTTAATAAGTGATATTCACCTTCCTATTTTATTTAAAAATAACATATTAATTGTAGTTTAAATTTTGAAAATTAAAAATTAAGGTTTTAAAATATAGAAGTAAAAGAACTTTGTTACCAAAAAAAAAAGTGAATGATTTGTTTATAAGAAACTCATTTTTTAAGATCTTCTTAAATTATATTTATACGAACTTTTAGAAAAATTCATATAACATAAAAGTGTGCTTCATTCTCATTATTTGCAGAAATTCACTTGGTCAACAATATAGTCATAGTATCATAATAGAGGAAATTAAACTCTCATATAGTGGGTTAAAGAAACTCATTATAGAAAAAAAAAATGACATCACACTAATCTTAAAATACAAATTAACCTCCCTTATGTTATTAACAAATAACACCTATACTGTTAATTTTATTTATATTTATATGTACAAGTAATAATAAATTTAATTTATATTTTATAGTTATTTATTTGCATATTAAATAGTAAATATACATATAATTTTATTGAAAATATAAAAAAGGTAAATTTGTATTTAAAAATTAGGAAAGATGTTTTATTGAAAACATTTAAGTATCTATTTTAAAATTAAAAATGATATGAATTTCATTTAAGGGAAGAAATTAGTCATAATTCGACCCTTCACCTATCTAATAAACTTTTTTTGTTTTAACCAAAAGTCCAAAAGATCAACCAAGCACGAGACATTAACCGAAACGTTGGATGAATTTAAAATGGAAATGATTAGAAATCATCGAAAACATCTAACGATATATCCAAGGTGTCTCTGGATTCATGACCAAGTCAATTACAATTAAAAAGAATAACTTTCAGTGTGCCAAATTTAATTATATTTTATCCTTCTTAATTTCAGTAAAATCCACTGGTGTACACATGTATACGTCTCAAGCTATATGCTATTTTTAATATTTTTTTCATTTTAGATATTTTCATTTGTCATTTTAAAAAACATGTGTAAATTACTTTTTTAATTGATTTGATAAAGCTCTTGACAAGGACTTGCCAATTCAATAAGCTATGTCTGTCATGGGAGATCCAGCTTCAAAGAGATGCCTATGGCAAGCTATCATTCTTCATTTATGAGCCAACTTTTAATTTTCGGTTTGCATGGTGGAAGCTGCTAAATCATTTCAAACTACCTTGGTATCTTTTAAGTTTTCAACAAACCAAAATGTCATCTGAGAAGAACTGTGTGTCAAAACTGGAGAAGCAGAAAGATTGTAAAGTTTATTCTCTCTTAGATTTGCCTGAGTGGGCCTTGGATTGCATTCTTGAGTGCCTTTCAGCACTGGATTTGTTTAGAGTGGCACAAGTGTGTACCAATTTGAGGGACAAAACCAGAAGTGATGCTTTGTGGGAGAAACTAATCATGGAGAAATGGGGTAGGCTGCTTGGTAATACTGCTTACCAAGAGTGGCACTGGCACACAACAAAAATTGCAAACACACAAAGCATCTTGTCTCTTCAGCAGAATCATACCGGATCATGTGGCTCTTTCAGTGGTGTTTGGCCTTTCCTAAACTTTCATTCTTACTTGGAAAATTTCATTGACTTCATTAGTTTGTTTAAAAATTGTTCAAAAATGGCTTTGTATATCTGTCTTGAGAGTGGTCGCTTCTGGTTTCCTGTTCAAGTGTATAAGGTAACCCTAACTAATCATATATATATATATATATATGTGTGTGTGTGTGTGTTTTCAAGTGTATAGGGTAACACTAATTAATGGTTATATGGTGCATAACTTTGGTTGTAGACTTCAAAACTATTCTGTTATGATGCCATAGTCAGCTATGACTCTAAAAGAGACACCTTCAAAGCAAGGTAAAGTTCAATTCTTTGAGAATAATTGGTCAGTGATGTCTGATGTTTGTTTAATTTGGAGTAAAATTCAATGATAATATTTTTCTATAGAGAAATGTTTGCTACCCTCTTTCTGACAATTATTTTCCAATATTCTAATCCTATAATTCAGTAAAATTTATTGGAAATCACCTATTTTAATGATTCTCTTAAAGACTCTCTCGTGATCTAAAGTGAAAGTTATTAATTTTGGTAATTTGGAATAAATTTTGTTTAATTATAAAAAAAAATCTTTGTGAAAATAGATAGTATTTCTTTTCTTTAACATAGCTTAATTGTGTAATATATAAAGATCCAAAGGAAATGCAATGATAGTTCAATATTGTTAATGGCATATATGGTATATATTTTACAGGTCTCCAACTGGTGGGTGGCGACTGACTGAGGAAAATATTGAGTGGGATAGGTTGAGATCATCACCAGTTGAAACTTCTCCAAGGGAGGTTCATATGTCTAACTGTATGAATGATTTGAAACCAGGAGATCAAATTGAGATTCAGATGAAAAGACGCAAAGAATCCCCTTATTGTTAGTAATTAATTCACTCTTATAACATATATTTCTTTAAATATCAAGAGTATATGTTCCTTGTTTAACTTATCATTATTTCTTATTCACCATAACTTCATATCAAGAATTTGACTATGAATAACAAATAATCAAACATTACTTATTCTTTGTAATTAATTTATTTCCTATGTTGAATGAGTAATACAGATTGGTGCTATGCTGTAATTGGTCATTTGGAAACATGCAACCAAGATGTGAATAATTGCCGTTGCCAATATAGTGGTAAGTGAGATTCACCTCAAAGGTTTCACAAATGCTGAAGTATCTTGTGTGTACAAGTGAGAGTACATTTCCCTTTAATTTCAAATAATGTTTTTGTGAACTTAATTAATTTTGTTCTAGGATACATTTTTATATCGATAATAAAAAATTAAATAAATAGATAAACACTTAGAATACCCTTTTACAATATTTATTACATACCAGAATTTTAACCACACACTATTTATTGTTATCCTCATAATAAACAAATCTGACATAAAGTACCATGCTTTGATTGAATTCTTCCTCTTTTGCAGTAACTAACATAATAGATATATCTTTCGGTATACAATTATTTTCACGCTAATGCTGGAGACTTTAAATCCTTGTATCCTCCTCAAAGGTCTGAGACAAAAAATGCTAGTGAGATTAGGTTGAAGAGACCTTTGGGAGAGTAGAAGCATCCCCTTATACACACATTCACAAGAAAAGATTATCGCTTGTAGGCATTAGAGCACTAATCATTGTTTTGCTTCCCAAGTTCTTGTAACCGCCTACTCTTGTTAATATATATTGTCTATCGAAGTCTAATTACAGCTGTAATTGGGTCTATTACAACGGAATGCAGATAAAATATATAGTGCCCATGACAGATATATACATAAGACTTCATGCACTACGACCTATACTCCTTAACAACTAGTTTACTTGTTTCCTTTTGGTCCTGCGTATGATAGAAAGAATGCTGCAAAAAATATATTCAAAACATTCACCTTCCATCTCTCATTTCTATTAATGTTTGAAAATAAACTTCCTTTGCACTAATAAAGTTGATTTACTTACATAGTATTCAGCTGTTAAACCTCAACTGACAAGAATTCATTCCTTTATAATGTTACAACTGAGTTTTCCTTTTTCATCTTTCTATAATATCACCTCATGTTAAAATATTAAAAGACTACTATTAAAAGACTTTCATGTTTCATACTTGGATTCTATGACATCTTTTCATAATCTTTCTTTCTTCCTTTCCTAAGCTCCACTTGCACTTTCCTAATAAATCACTATTAAAGATTTTCAGATCCTTGAAACCTAACCATCCTTCTTCCTTTAGTTTACATATATTATCCTACTTGACCCAAGCAATTTTTCTACTCTCATGTTCCCAATCTCAGAGAAAGTCTCTTTGAATTTTCATAACTTGTTTCTCCACATTAACTGACACTTTAAACAATGATAGGCAGAACAAAGATATCCCAATTTGCAAAGGTTTAATTAGGGTAACTATACCGACAAATGAAATGTGTTTTGCTTTGCATTTAGCCAATCTTTACTTAATTTTTTCCTATCATAGCCTGCTAAAAGGGGTTTTTCTGTGGTTACCCCCTACTTGTATCTCCAGGTATGTAAATGGAAGATCCATGATAGTGCAGTTTACGATCGTCATGATACCTTCTTTGATACTATTTTCTACCCTTATACCCCATATTCTACTTTTGTACAAATTCACCTTAAGTCCTTATGTAAGCTTAAAAAACCTTAAAATCCTTTCACAACTAGAATATTTTTTGTATTAACTTTGCAAAATATTAAGGTATCATTTGCAAATTGTAGCAATTGATCCTCAACCTCTTTTTTCCCTACCCTTATACTCACTAGTATATTTTTTCTTAATGCTTGTCTCTCAAGGCCTACTAAACCTTCAACCACTATTAAGAAAAGGAATGGCACCAAAAGATTACCTTGTCTCAATCCTTTTGATGGTATTAACTCATTAGTTAGACTATCACTAACCAAGATTTATATGGTTGATGATTCCATACATCCCCTTGTCCAATCTATCCATTTAGACCAAAACCGTAATCTTCCTAGCATATGATATAAAAATATAAGTGATATATCTTCTCCTAATCTACCTTAACAATTATACGACTTTTCTTTTTTCTCTTAATTTCATCCACCACCTCATTAGTTATTAACACGGTGTCTAACAGTCCTCTTCAATTAATGAATGCATATTGTTTCAAATCAATGATCTTATGTAGGCTTTTCTTAAGTGTATTAGAGAGAAATTTAGATATAATTTTATACAAAATTCCTATTAAAGATATTGGTCTGAAGCGGGTTCTTAGTTTTGGATACCAAAGTTATAAGGATGTGTTACTTGGCCACCTCCCATCCCTATGAAAATAATCTATCGCTTTCATTACATCGCCTTTTGTAATTTTCTTAAATAATTTTAAGAATCTAAAATTATATATGTTTGAACCAAGACTTTTATTACTATTACAATCTTACACTGCTTTTCTGATTTCTATTTTAATAGACTTTTCTGTTAACATCAGATTAACCTCTTGTGTTAGTGAGGAGAACTCAACATCATCCATTTTAATACCTAAAGTTGGTTCTTGCCTCAACCTATTAGTGAAAAATATTTTTTTCTCCTCTTGTATTCTTGTAGGTTCCTCACACCAATCGCCACCTATTTTAACAATGTTTATTGCATTGTTAACTCTCCTCCACTTTAAGAGCTTGTGAAAATAACTTGTATTCATATCTCGTGATTTTAGCCATCTCGTTGTTGATTTTTTTTTCTTATAGAGGTTTTGTTTGAAGCTGATTTTGAGAACAAAAAGTTGTTTTCTCTTTATCCTTTCCTCCTCCTCCAGACCAAAATATTCATCTCTTTTGTGTTTACCTTGGTATATATCCCCAAAGATCTCCCTATTTCAATCTTTTAGATATGTGTTAGTCTCTTTTAGGATTATAAATCCATTACTAGTATTAACTCTCTCACATCTAAATCTATTTTGCACCAAAAGATACCTCCTGCACCATTATCAGTTGCTTTATGGATCCAATATATGTTTTTGTCACCCCAAATAGCATTTCTTTTAACTAATTTCCTCTTTATGGATCCAATATATGTATATTATCACCCCAAATAGCGTTTCTTTTACTAATTTCCCCTGTTTTTATTTCTTGAATACACGCCATTTCTTGATTCAATGTTACATATATTTACCCTTGCTTACATACTTCAAAAGTTGTTTATTCTTCTAGAGGGGTCAAATATGAAATTCATTCTGCAATGTTTAACTTTGTTGCAGACAAGTTAGTAGTGGAGTTCAAGCAATATCCACCAGCTAGTAGAAATAAAAGATCAGTGTTGAATAGAAACAGGTATGAGGAACAATTTTCAATGCTTCGCTGGTTTGGTGGAATCAGAAAACTTGATAAGGAGGAGGAGATTGAAAAATGGAACTACCTCTTTGCATCTAGATAACTAGATAATACATGTTCATAATACCTTTTGCTTGTAATGCAGAATTAGAATATGTTATTTGCTTTAAATAAGATTTGTGTTTCTCACATCTTATACTCTGATTGCTCTTCAACTTCTCATTAGTTTGAAAGAATGAGGAGAAAAAAGTCATGTGATGAATTTGAAGGGAATTAGCACATGACATGAGACATTAGTTTTAAGATATATATGCACTTAATTGCTTAAGAAAGAGTGAGTAATGAAAGGTAGAAATCCTGAAAATAAGTCTGATACGATTAGAAAGGAAAATAAGAAAGAGATTAAAATCATAATAAAAGTTTAAGAATATGAAGTTCATTTTATTATTATTATTAATAATAATAATAATGTATAAATGAAATCAATAATACACCAAATAAAATGTTGTTTAACTAGTTGATGTCAGATTAATGAATTGAAAGATATCATTAAACTCAATCAGACAAAGATCATTCATCGGAGATACTATTTACATTAGATCTTTTTAAATTGTTTTTCTGTTTTTTTTTTTTTATGTTTTCAACAATAACCTTAATTTGCACGGGAATTAATATATATATATATATTCTGGTTCTTAACCAATTTCACACTGGCTAGTAATCTAAAGATTCATTATTTTGACCAGTCTAATTATTAAAATATTAAATAAAAGATTAAATTATATATATATATATATATAATTATTATATATATACATATATATATATATATAATTATTATATATATACTAAATAAATTTTTTTATTTAGTTGATAAACCTTTCGGGTTATCTAGAGTAAGAGATCAAGGTGACAACTACAAGTTTCAAAATGAATGGTTGACTTGTGTATTGTGGTTCTTAATTTTCTCACAATTATCACATTTTCTTATTTAGTTTTTTAGCCTATTTTACATTGAAAAAAAATTATAATATTATAGAACTACTAGAAAATATTTCAAACAAACCTTTTTTTTATTATGTGACCCTTGGGTCAGACTAGGAGTTCGTATGACAAGTTACTCAGTTAGCACACAATTTCTAATATGATACTTTATAAGCGAGACTAAAAATAATGACGAATATAATTGAAGAATTACGAGAGATTAAAATTTGTGTGTTATCCTCCAATTAAATTTAGTGTTCCATTTTGATAATCTACAAATCATTAAATAAGATGAAACTTAAAATTTATTTGGACAACTCAATCTGAAAAAAAAATATACATATAGTAACTAAAAATTTGATTGGAGGACTCAATCTGGCCAACCATACCTATAGTACAATGTCTAAGTTTAGTCTCTATATAATTAGAATAAAATATGTTGTATTTATATTTTAAGCAAAAAAAAAAAGTATGATTTTATTTTACAATTTAGATATTTTAGGGTAACTCAATTTGTTGACATTGGCAATGAATTTAGTTGTGTTTGAAAAGAAAGTAAGAGTCGACTCTTGGCCATATATGTGTTGTTGAAAGTGTGGACCCAATTAATGTTGAAGTCTTGATGTTGTGGCTTGTTTGGTGGTATTTCCACCTTTTGTTTGTGTTGAAGAAGTCCATCTAAGAAAAACATAACTAGAGTGTCTTAATCTCCTGTTCCTCACTCTATTTATTAATTCACGCCCATTTATTAGTTGTCTTTCCTTGCAATCCTATTTATTTCGTACACACAAAGATTTGACTAAGGCACAACAATACAAGTCACAGCATTGGAATGTCCGAAACTTGAACTTTAAGTTGCATAAACCTTTTTTTAATTTTTAGTAATAATTTTATTATAACTTCATGAAATTATAAAATAATCCATTTGAGTTGTTTTTAGTTTTGAAACAAGGAATCGGTTCTAAAGTTAAAAATTCACTATCAAGCAAATACAATCTAAGCCTACCTTCACATAAGGCTTGTGTATATTAGTTGTTAATTATTATTATTATTATTATTTTGTTTTTTTTGTTGAGAAAACATTGAATTCATTTTATTTTGTTTTAAAAATAATATGAATCATTATAAAATAATATAATTAAAAAGATAAAAAAAATCTTAAAATATATTTAAATTTCTTTTATATCGATTTGACGTAAAAGATATTAAAAAATAAAAGTTAAATAAAGCAATTCCCTCATGTATATACTTTAAAGGAATTTTAAAAAATGTGTAAGTTAAATAAAAAATATCATCATGTATTATTATAAACTATTATTATTATTATTAATTAGTCAATTAATTATGGAATCTAAAGTTAATTGGTTTATGAGAACACGTGGTTCGCTTGTTTAAAAATAGAAAAATAATATTATTGCTGGTTGAAGTCAATAGTTGAATCAAAGTAAACTATATGCTAATTGTTTTAAACATGAATGTAATAGGAAACTAAACTAAGAATCAAATCATGTCAATCATATAGTTCTAATCAAATTTCAACAACAACCTCGTAATTTTATTAATAAAATAATAAATATTATATTAAAGTGATTCGACTAAAAGATAAAAACAATCAGCATATACTCGTCGTCCATGAATTTAGTTATTAACAATAAAAATCTTTGTGTTTGTGATAATTTAGTTTTTCGTTGATTACGAAGTAGTCCCTTTTCCCTTCCTCCACGACAACACGTTTTGTCCCTTCTCAAATTAAGAAAGAAAAAATTATACACATATACATATTTTAACATTTTATAAATATTGGTAGCAGAAAAAAACAAAAACTAAATAAAATAGACTTCTCTATTAGTAAAAAATAACTTATGTACAAATTAATTATATACTTTATCTTATATAATTTTTAAATTGCTTATTTTTAACCTTATGCAAGTTAATTTAACTTTTAAAAAATCAAATTTTTTATTTTTTTCTCTCAAAAAATTCCTTTTGAAGAAGGTGGTTGAAAGATAAAAGTATCCCAAATCCAACAATGCTACATGGCTCTCTTACTATAGTAGAAGCTTTCTAAGAATTTGGGAATATATTGGAAGTGGTTGGTTACCTAAGCTAGCGGGTGCTCAATTCAAAGATATGGAGGATTCATTATTCTATATGACACTATGAATCATTAGTAGTTACTAATACATTTTTATTTTTTTTTGAGTATATGTTCATAATGGAAGGATTAACCATCAAAGTTACATATATAGTTGTGGAGTACATGCTCATAATGGAAGGTTTAATCATCAAATTTACATAAATAGTTAGGTGAGTTTTGTAAACACTTCCCATAAATAAATAAATATATGTGTGTATAATAATAAATTGTTAATTAGTAGTGGGTGCTTTTCGGAAGTGAAGTGTGACGACCCATTTTGCTTACCTTGCAATTAAATAAATTATTTTAAGTAGAAGTGCCTTTGCTTGCTTGAGTTTGGGTATAAGAAAAAATAATTTATACAAATATATAGAATATGTGAGTAGGACCAACACAATATGTTTTTCTTTTGTGAGCAAGACGACATATCGCACTCAAAACTTCTTTTTGTCTCATTACCTGAAAAACAATGTGCAACATCATCAAGCAACAATACCCTAAAATATACCAACCTTTCTATGCTAAAATTTATTCATTTTTATTCCTTATCTACTTAAATCTTAAATCTTTATATAAAAATCTAAGAATAAAACTGTCTACTATAAGATTTAATTAAATATATTATAAAGAATTTGTAAAAGGTTAACCAATATTGCTTTTTCATATAATTACGAATCATTAACATCTATAATCTTTACTTTTAAAAAATTAACACATTATGGTATAAATTAACAACATAAACATTTTTATACTAACAATATGATAAAACACACTTATTTTTCTTATTCATCATATTAAAATTCTTGTAAATGCACAACTAAAAGATAGAGATTCCTTTCTCATAAATGCATTTCAATAAGAAGAAAGAAAATTTTCTTTTGGGTGCTTTTTTTCAACATTATCTTACATGTGGATTCCATCGAATATATAGGATGAAATCATCCTACAAATTGTGAAAGGTGTTGGTAGGTTACTTGGTAGTGTGTATGATGGCCTACTTGGCTTTTACTCTTCATATTGTATAATAATATGAATGACTCAAAGATTTGGGGCATCAAAATAAAATATCGGTTTCTTATTTAACATGGTTTTCTTACTAGACCCGGATCCCCAAACTCTCGGGTCCCCCACCAAGTTCTACATTATTTTACAAATCCCCTATATGCTATTCATGTAACAATTTTAGTTTATTCAACAAAGTTGGTCCAGCATAATATTCCAACTAGTAAGTAATTTAAACAACCTTGTGTAGAAAGATAATTAATATAATTGGCATAATACTCATCATCATATACTATAAGGTTTCTTCATTTTTTTACTACTTATATTAGGTTATTTTTGTTTTGTTCTTCATTTACTTTTCTTCCATCAAACTTTGGACCTTTTAGCCTTGCTAAGTGGTGATATATAATAGAAATTACAAATAATGTATGAGTTTCTCACATAACACAAATTAAAATAGAATATTCTAATATAAAATCATTTTCGGCATAGAATTTTGAATGTAAATGTAGTTGGCCTAATGGAAGGTTAGAGAAGTAAGAAGATAAAGTAATTTGAAGAAAAGTTGGTGACCATGCTAACCAAAGAATAATAAGATATTAAATTCAACAACGGATAAAATGAACTTCCATTCATTGGGTCTCTTCTTATACCTACTTTTCTCACATCAAAATTATTGTCTGTCTGGTCTATTTTTATAAGTTGCCATCAGCTATAGTTTACTTAACTGAAAATTTAAATTTGATATTCATGGGGTACTCCTTGTCTCAATATCTTTTAACAAAATAATATATATATATATATATATATATATATATATATATATATATATATATATATATATATAATCACTTAATTAATAGTGGGTACTTTATAGTGTATTATGTTTGAAAGATGTGAGTAATTTGTAGTATATGTTGTGCTGATGAAGTGTATGTAGTTTCTCTATGTAGTTTTCTCTTAGTATATAAGTAGTTTTTATTTATTTTTTTCTTCTTTTTTTTTAATTTTAAATTATAATTAAATATAAAATAGAAATATGAATTGTATATATCAAATAAGAAATTTCATTATATGTTCAAAATGTAATTAAAGATAAAATAAAAATATCAAATATATAAATTAAATAGGAAATTTATATTATTATGTTACCGGTTACAATTCCTAACTTAAAAAGTTAAATCTCTTTTTTATCATCTCAAATAAAAAGTGAAATCTTATTCCCCTTGTTTTGTAATCTCTTTCTTTATTCGATAAGAAAATACCCAAATTAATCATGCAAATATAATTTCTCATTGTCATTCCATATTTTTATCGACTTTGTTTTATTATCCACTTTTTAATTCAACCAAAATAGTAATTGTTTGTGACATATATTATCACTAATTAACTACGAGTTCATGTCATCTCTGCATCTTATAAGTGATAAAAAAAATACAAATACAAGCTAGACGTTTAAGTAACGTCGTTGTTTACTTAATTACCAAGGAAAGTGTTTTCAGTGGGGTAATTTTAATGGCAGTCCTTGTTGCAATGTTGAAGAAGATAATAGTTAAATATTTATTATATTAAAAATAAATAATTATTCAATATGTATTAGTATCCAATAATAAGAAAATTTAGCAAGTACTAATAATAGTTTCTTTTTACAAAATGTTTATCAGCAAGTAGACTTTATATATGAATAACGTAAATATCATTTGAGTCTCATGAATTCGTTTAATAATAAAAAATACTAGAATTTTTTATTATCTATTTTTGTATAACCATGCTCCCCGGCATATTAGTTAAGAAAACAATAAATGTAAACATCTTTTTAGAAATAAACTATATTTTTTATCTTTTAAAATAAATAAAATTATTTAGGAATTGCATTCAAACTTTTCGTAAAATACAAAACAAGTATTTTAAGACATGCACTATAGGATTTTTTTTTTTTTTGCTTTTAGTTTTAAAAGTGTCGTGAATATCTTCCAATATAATTTTTTCATAAGAATTTGATTCTTTATATTTTTAACACTTTTAGTGTTATTTTTTAGTTTTTATTATTAATTATAACTAGTTTAAGGTTATAATCCGTTTTCTTAATTTAGGATAAATTGTTTTCAAATGATAAAATATTAAAATTATAAGTTATATTTAAGAATACAAATTAGAAATTCAATTTTATTTATTTATAAAATATTATTATATTTTCATTTTTTTCTTTAAATTCTCCTTATATTCTTTCTAACCTTCTAAAATTGTTTGTTATCTTTTTCTAATTAGATCATTGGACCTTTGACCTTTTTAATTGATCAAATTTTTATTCACTCTAATTTTTCTATTTTTAGTTCTGCAAGTGAATATCTTATAATTTCAATTAGTTTTAAAAAGTTGTTATTAATTAGTCTAGCTCTTCATTAGTGTTATAGTTGTTTAGGTGGGGTTTTCATAAGTTTTTGAATATTTTTGCAATCTCAACTCTATTTTCATATCTCAATAGTTGTTATGGCTTAGAAATATGGTAATACATTAGATTAAACATATTTAATATTTAATAATTTGTTGGCTTACCAGACTATTTATTAATAGGAGTTTTGAATCCATTATTTGTAAGTGGAAACAGATTTATTAAGAAACATGTTGTGCCAACTATTTTAGCTTAGTATTTTCTGTACAACCCAAAATGAGACAACATAACTCTCTTCAATAAGAAGATCTTATTCATCCTTTTATATACCTCATTCGGTTATGGAGTATGATAAATAGTGTAGGGGCTAACAACACCTGCATCTTTGTAGAAGTTTTCAAACTTCTTATAATAGAATTTCAAAACATTGTTTGTCCCCAAATATTAAACCTTATTGTTAGTGCAATTAAGATAAAAGTAAATCAATATTTGAAATGACTAAAAACTTCATATTTTTATTTCATTTTGAATATCCAAGTCATAATTAAATAGTCATTGATGGTAAAGAAAAAGTATCTAATGTCTTCGGATGAAGGAAATCTCAAAGGACCTAAACAATTAGAATGATTATAGCATTATCGGATGTGGATAAAGATAAACAATGTGGTAATAACTCATCCATAGTAACTTAGTATTAACCTACACTATATATCATTAACTCAATAGTAACTCCTTGATTACTACCTACATAATATAATACTTCAGTTTAATAATACCATTATAGTTATTACCAAAAAATTACAATACATTTCACCACAAGTTTCTATCAACTCAATACATATTTAATTTTAGATATTATACATCAATTGTGATTTCATATCAATATATTTTCAGTTATTGTCTTCAATTCATATTAATTAATAACACTTATAGTGTAATAATGTTATCACATAAAACAAAGAGAAGGACTACGTCAATAGGTATAATTTCTTGAGTGAAAGATTCTTGATTGAGAGACATAGGTATAATTTCTTGAGTGAAAGATTCTTGATTGAGAGACATCCCTCCACTCGAGAGAGATTTTTTTTTATCTATCTTTGCTTGAGTTGTAAATTTTTCATTTGAGTGTCAATCTATACAACTTAAGTGACAAAGTTAACTTAAGTGACAAACTTGACACTTTAGAGACATAATTCCAATAAAAAGAGAATCAACATTAACTCATCATTCAAGTGTTCAATCATTACTTGAGTTTTGACAATTTTAAAAATTAGAGAATTGTTTCAACATCTCTCTTTCTTAAACTTCAAACAATAAATTAAGCAAAGAACATTATTAATAAAAGTCTCACAAGAAAATTAATCATAATGAAATATTTGAAAAGAAAAAAAAAAGAAGGAAGGGAGATACACAAGAGAAAAAAAAATAAAGATTTACAAAAGAAAGACATAAAGAGCATGAAGAAGAAATTAAGAAATAAAATACTTTTTTTCAAAGTTTTCTAGAATTCTGTAGGAGGTTTAAAAGTCAGGAGATACATTAACTTAACTAATTCATCATTGAGTTAATTAATCAAGTTCATGTACTTAATTATCTTATTCATATAAAGGTTAAACATATGCATGGATCTAACTACCATTTTAATGAGAAAGTTATAACTTGTATTTTATATCACTTTTATAGTACATACATGAACCTACCATAGTTCTTTTTTTTTTAATTAGCTTTTACCCCCTTTTTTCATCTATCAATAAATGATTGTCTATCATATACTTTTCATACTTGATATTGAATTAATTAAAATTTTGTAAGAATTTTTAATGTCTTGAGTATGATACCCTTTTTCGTTTAATTGTTATCTTGAATTTACTTTTTTAAGTGACGGATCTTCCTGGCACTTATCCTTAGTAAAACATGTGTTTCAACTTATCTTCCTTACTTAATTCATATTATTTTTCCATTTTAAGTTGTGTCTTACTTATCTTAAATTTTGATCCTAAACTCACAAGCAATTATAAGAAGTTGTTTCATTTCCTTTTAATTCTTACTTGAGTTAAATGAACCCTCCATAAGTTTAAGAAGATGACATTAATTATCATTTGAACAACTAGTTGGATACTCCAACAACAATACTTTCTACTTGTAATAATATAACTAGTTGAACAAATACTCGAATAACCAATTTGAAATCAAATAACATAGACATATCGAACAAAAATAGATTTTACGATAAAAATATAATTTAAAATCAATAAATGTTATCCTTTATAACATGTTCTAAACACTAAATATAACATGTTTTTCCAATTACACAAAAAAAAATATCAACTAATCAATAACACAAAAATGCTTGTTAAATCAAATAATAAAAAACTTAACCTTAGAATCTAGTGAATAACATTGTTGAGTGACAATTAAAAGTTATAAAAATTAACTCAAAATTGATTTAGCAATATGGTTCAACTCTCTCTAGTGGTTCCCTAAACAATAATAGCTTTTAGATAAGAAAAGACTGCAAATTGTCTGAAAACGTCCACAGACTAAGAACAACTCTACCTAACAAACTAAAATACTGATTAGTACCTGAACTAATTGATATAATAGCTTTCTTAATTAATTGAACATGTACAATCCCAAAACACTTATATGTAGAACCAAAAGGAGAAAAAGCATAAAGACCTTAAAAGAAAGATAAACTTGTTCAAAACAAATTCTAATAATCTTAAAATAATCTAAATTTAATCGCTTTATAACAGTTTAAATCTAATTAAAAAATGATGAAAATTTACTCCTCACAGAAAAAGGTAAAAAAAAATCAAATAAAAAGTATTCTAAAAAGATTATAATCTTTAGAAATAAATAACTAAATAAATAAAATTTTGATTTATATCCTTAACAAGTATAACGATAAGTTTAATATTTGTTATAAAAAACCATCTCTTCTTAACACAGGTAAATAAAGAAACGTCTTACATAAATATTTTTTAATATATAAAAACTATATTATAATTAAAGTTTTGTTTAAATTATATATAGGATATATAATGAAAATTTTAAATTATAATATAATTTTAATTTCAGTTATTTAATTACTTAATTACTGACATTTTATTTTTGAAAAACGGTTGAAATTTTAGTTAAAGGATAAAGAAATGTTAAGAAGAAGCAAGTAAAATAAAAGAAATAAAAATTGACAAATGCAAGAGTTAATATTTTGTGCATGTAATGCGTGAAATGCACGTTTTAAAATGAGAAAATTAAAAATATTTATTGATACAAGTAAGAATTCTTTCTCTGAATAATGTATTATAATTTGTAATAGTAAAATAAATACCTGGGATAAGATTGTAAATAAAACAATGATGAAGAAGCCAAAAGTAATTTTGTAAAACATATAATGTGTGCAATGGTTATTATTGTGTTGTCAGTTACTGACATATTATAAATGATACTGATTCAAAATAGTTATGGTAAGAATAAGCAAAATTTATTTAAACGGCTATGAATGAATGTGAAAGCAATTTGGGTTCAGGGAGACATGGCGAAAATTAATGCAGTTAGAAAGTGGAAGTTAAGGAGATGGGAAATATCAGAGGCAGAAGGCAGGGGAAGAGGCCTCGTGTCCTTGGTGCAAGAAAAGCAATAAATATGGTGGATTTTATGAGGTCTTAATGAGTTGAAGGAGAGAGTTTTGGTTCCTGAAATGGGTAGGGACTGATTGAGAAATCCCACGAAATCCCTTGTCTGGGTGTTTGGGGTGGACAGTACTAGAGTTTGGTGGGAGTTAGGCAAAGGAACAGGTAGACTTTTATGGCACCCTTACCACCACCTGTGCAATCTAATCATCATTCATTTTCTGATAAATGTCCCTTTCTTCTCCCTCTTTACTTAACCACGCCAAAATAAACCCCACTTTCTCATTAAACTTTACATGACCCCACTTCCATGCTCATCTAATTAACCCTTTTCTGCTCTTCTTTGCATTCAAAATTCATTTCTCTGGGTGCATTAATTTGTACAGTTACACAACACCACACCCCACGTGCTTCATAATCTACTCCTATTACATTTCTGCTATTCTCAGCATAGTGTGTGATTAAAGAGGGTCTATTGGTTTTATTTATATTCACCATGCCTCTTTTTGGTGTCCTCATCATTCTAATCTAGCCAATAATCCAACCAAACCAATATACTTCTTTGCTTTGCTTTGCCACCCTTCCTCTCCATCAATCACATAACAGCTGCCTCCCACTGCCCGTACATGTTGTTTCTCTCCTTTGTGGGAATTCACTGTGTGTAGATGCTAACACACATTTTTAAGGAGCATCATCCTTCATGATTATTTTGTGTTCTAGGTGGAAAGTGCTTTAACTAACCCAGCTGTGAAGACTTGTCGGTTGTGTAGTTTACATAAGTTCTTCAATGGAACCAAGTTGTGTGTGTGTTTGTTTATTAAGGTGCTGAGATAGGCAAAACAGTTCATTTGTCCAACTCACCTCACCTCACCACTCTTCTCTTCCATTGGTGGATCTTTTGCCTCTTTGATAAGAAAAATCATTGGTTTGATTTTCAGCTGTGCTTGATCTCTCTGCCAAACTCCTAGGCTTGGACCCTTCTGATATATAATCCTTCAATCACAATGCTTTACTTGCTTATATCTTTTGTCTCCTTTCTAATCCTTTCCAAGTCCTTTACCAGTAAGCCTTTCTCGTCAAGGGAGAGTGGGACCAAAATAGGGTCAATTGGGTTTTGGGAGAGCCTTGCAAGTTGGCTACTTTCTAGTCTCAAGAAAGGAAGCACAAGCACCCCTTGTAGCTTTTTTTCTCTTGTCATGTCATTGAAAAATAACAGTTTGGTGTCTGAGGTGGAGAATGAGGATGAGGAGGGGAAGGTTTCTCTCTTGGATTTGCCTGATTTACCATTGGAGTGTATCCTTGGGTACCTTTCACCTCGTGAACTGTGTAGAATGGCAACAGTGTGCAGATATCTTAGGGATACTGGTAGAAGTGATCATTTATGGAAGAAACACATGGAGAGGAAATGGGGCAAAGTATTTGGTGATGCTGCTTATAGACAATGGAAATGTCATGTAGCCTCCAAGGCCAGAGAGAGGATCTCCAACCAGCAAAATCCGAAAGGCATATTTGCTTTCCTTCATGGTGATTTCCGCCCCTTGGTTTGGATCAAAGCAAGATCAGAAAAGGGAACACAGTCAAGTACCTCATTACCGGAAGATTCACTCATGGCTCTGTATCTTGCTCTTGAGAGTGGCAAATTTTGGTTCCCTGCTCAAGTCTATAACCGTGAGGTAATTTGTTGCACATAATAATCTGATTTATGATTATGACTTTTTATGTTTCTGTTAATCTCAATGACTGGATACCAATATTCTGTAATCTGTACAGTGATTCTTCTTTTTGGGATTTTGTGCAATTGTTTCACACTTTCCTTTTTCAGAACGGTCATGCCGGGTTCATGCTCTCATGTTATGATGCCCAACTTTGCTATGACTCTCGATCTGACACTTTTCTGGCAAGGTATGTGGAAAAGTTGATTCCTTCAAAGTTGAGGTTATGTGTGTACCTGCCCTACTGTCCCTGTGGTTGGAATTTGATGTCATGACAAAACTTTTTTAGGATGGCTTTTTTCCCAAATTTTGAAAGGTTGATAAATCCATTCTTTTGGGGCAGGTACTCACCTCATGGGAGATGGACAACTGAGGAAAACATAGGATGGGACCGGCTCAGAGTGCCACCAATTCCCTCTTCTTCACATGCTCTTCACATCTCTGACTGCTTGGATGACTTGAGACCTGGAGATCACGTTGAGATCCAGTGGAGGAGAAACAAAGACTTCCCTTATGGTATGTTTCATTCTTGTGCACTTATTTGGCTAATTTCCAAATTATCTCCATTAAATGGTGTTATCTTACTTTAGGTAACAACAAATATTAATATCAATTTCATGATTATGTGTGTGTGTATATATATATTTTGCATAATCTTGTTGGAATAAAATTTTAGATGTTTTACTGTAGGTTGGTGGTATGGTGTAATTGCTCATTTGGAACAATGCCAAGGGCATGAGAACCATTGCCTTTGTCACAATAATGGTAAGAGAATCCACTTGCATTGACTTTTTACAGGCGTTCAGAAAGTGAGAACTGCCTATGAAAATTGATGGTTTATGTTTTATCTTGATTAATTAGGATTAAAACACATTTGAAATTTCAGTTGTTTAATCTTAAACCATTATAAATTCTCCAATTACTAGAATGGATAGAAAGTTGATTGCACTGAATCTAGTTCCACTGCCCTATTCACTTTCTAAAATCAAGTTTTCATTGTATTGTAATTTGTAGTAAACAGAATTAAACAAATTGTGTGAGTTATAGCTGAATTTGTGTTTTCATCATATGGAAAACATGATCAAAGATGAATCAATGAGCTATTATGGTCTTGTGTTAAAAATCTCTAGTCTTGTGAATTCACAAAAATGGGTTACACCATGTGGTTGTGCTACTTGTTAAGCAAAGTTTTAGCTGTTGAACTGATTAAAAAATGGTGGTGGTGACAGATATGGTGATTTTGGAGTTCGCACAGTACACAGCTGGATCCAAATGGAGACACACCATGATAAACAGGAAGCATCATATAGAAAGAGGCAATGAAATAGATGGGTTTTATGGAGGAATCAGGAAGCTGCATAGCAGGGAAGAAATTACAAAGTGGAAGAATCTCTGGCCAACCAAAACTGAGGAACATTATTGATTCATAGCTTAGAATTTTGTAAATTAAGCAATCACCCTTTCTAAAATGTGAAGGATTAGTTTGTCACAGAACGATGTCATTCCTAACAATAGGTATAAACTTGGGAAGAAAAAGGCTGTAACATGTGTTGAACGATATAAAACTTAGTGTATATGTTGCAGTTTTCTTACTACGTTTGGTACATTTTTCTCTGCCTTTGTAAACATTTCCCAGAAAAACGTGTCTATAATAATTTATGCAAGAGCAGAAGTAGGGAGAAGTTTCGTTGGCTTCTTGTAAAGGCTAACGAGAGAAGAAAGAAGAACAACACAGGACATAAAAGGAATTATTATTTATTATTATAAAAGCTTGATATTATTCATAAAGAACATGTCTTATATAGGTGAAAACAGAGAACAAAATTTAACCCAAGAGCTCAACTTAAGTGGCTTTATATCTATCCTTTACACTTCTTGATTAGTTTTCAAGCTGGCAAAATTGTATAGGAGTTTGACTCTTACGGAACAAAATAAGGCCAAGAAGGAAAATAGATATTCATAAATTTTAAGATTAAGAAAAAAAAAAAAAACTGTGTCTACTCGCTTTTAATCTTTTCATTGATATCCATAAATTTTGATAGTAACACGTTAACACAATTTTAGTTCAACTTTCTCCTGTCAATATTTAGCATTAAATTATTTTTTCTCTACAGTAAAATGGTTTGGATGGGGATTGTAGACTCCACCTCATGTTAGACTAAACAATAAATCAATAGGATTGAATTATATGTTCAACCTAAAGTTATTTTCACTAAAAAAACTTTATATTTGGGAAAGGAATTTGACATTATATTAATGTCAAAAGAAAAATTAATACAATCTTTTTTTTTTTCATCTCTCTAATATAATCAAACAAATTACATTTTTAAAGACAAATGTAGAATAAAGAAATAATGTAAAAATATTGAAAAAATTAGTTAGACAAATATCGGACTACAAAACAAGAAAACAATATTTAACCTAATTTATTTTGGTGAAGTTTCTTGGGAAATAAAACTAAATTAAAAAAATTAATCATAGATAAACGATATCTCAAAAAGTGACGTTACAAAATGTTTATCACATAAAACGAAATGATAATAGATAAATAACATTTTCTAAATAATAGAAAGTAAAGAGTAACAGATGAAGAAGTGAAAATTACACATAGAAAGTTAGCGTAGTTCAATTGAAGTATTAGTGAACTTTAATCTAGGTCAATGGAAAAATTCACTACATCATAGAGACTACGATATTACAATTCTTTCCTCAATAAACTCTCATTTAGATACAACTCAAAGTTATCTTAAAACACAAGATATACGGTATAACATTCATAAGACTAATAAGGAAGACACATAAATAATACTTCTTATTTCATAAAAAAGCAATCACTGGATGATTTCATCAAACAATCAAACAATCTAATTTAAGTTTCAGTAGATACTGAGACTAAATGGTCTCGTGAAACAGAAAATGAATCTTAAAAACAATATTTTACTAAACTATTCTTCTCATATAACAAGAAAAAGCATCGTAAACATGCTCAAATAATTAAAAAAAAGAAGCATTTACTAATAATAATAAAGAAGATAAGAAAAAAGTGAAGGAGGAATGTAATATGAAGTTCTTATCATTATTTTTTGGATCAAGAGAAAATTCATAATGCAAAAGATTGTTGCTATAAATGCTAAAAATACAAAATACATTGAGAATGAAATGATTTTTTTAATGAAAAAAATAAAAGAAATTGCCAATTAGATAAAAGTTCTAAGAGCCTTTTTTTCATAAATAAAAATAGTCAATTTGTATAGGATTTAAAAAGATTTTTCTAATGTATGAATAGTGTTCTTAAATAAATAATGTTTGATTATTATGCTTGAATAACTTGCTCATTATGGATTTTTTTTTTTAATTTTTAGATCTTATTTTTAATTATTAATTTTTTTTATATATTGAATTATATTTTAATATGTGACTTTTATATTGAAATATAAATAATATTTATGTTGTTCTTAGTTAAAAAATATTGATTTCATTATTTTTTTTTATTCATTTAATTATCTCGTAAACTACATGTTTTATAACTATGTGAAAGGAATAAATCATATTTTAAAACTATTAGCCTAAATATATAATAACATTTTAAAAATATTATAATTGTAATTTAAATGTATGATTACATTTAAAAACTATTATAAATTTTGACTAAAATTTAACCTTATAGAATTTAGGTAAACGAAAACAATTTATAAAATATTGTTTAATATTCAATTAATTGTTAAAAGAAAGTGTTCCATTAAAAAGAAACAACATTTAAAGAAGCAGGATTTAAACAAAACATACAACTAACATTTTAAAAATTGTTGTTTAAATGTTAGGCAACACCTAAAATATGTTGTTGAAACATTATAGATAAAATCATTATCTAAACATAATAAAACAATGTGAATAATTATAGGAAAATTTTGCTTTGACAATCACACCTGACATACAATCAAATGTTAATTTAATTACTGACGTGACATAATTGTATATGTGAATAAGGGTAAAACAAGATTTTTCTTTTTGAAAGACATTTAAGATATTTTGTTATGGAAGAGCATAATTAGATTTGAAGTATTTAAATTTAAAATTTGAAACGTCATAAGAGTCCAGTGCCCCCATGAGAGATTTCGTGTGACAGTGGTTGCGGTAGCGAGTGATGGTGGGAGACCATCGACAGCGGCGGTGGTGAGCAATGGTGGGAGACCATCGACGATGGCGAGCGACGGTGGTCGAAAATCGACGGTGGTTGCAGGAGCGACAACAGCGACAACGACAACAGCAGCGGCGATAACAGTGGCTAGATTCAAGAGATCTGAAATTCAAACTCACTGCTTCTCAACCCTTGATGGAATATGCTGGGTAGCATTCTAGATAAAACCCCAATATGTAAATCCTAAAAATGACTCTCAGTACCATCCTGAAATGTTTTTTACACATAATTTATGTTAGCCACATCAGTGCCGCATAAGATTGTAAAGTAAGTATGTGCCAGGTGTGGTTGTTAAATACTCATAATTATAATATCATAATTATTGTGTAAAAACAAGGCCTACAATGTTAAAAATTAAAAATTTTGTTGTCAAATCACTCTCAAAAGCTTAGTTAATACTTATTTAATTTCAAATATTTAGTTATTATCTAATGATATCACTTTTTTTGTTTTTGTTATGACAAGTAAAATTCACAATGGATATCAAATGAGTATACCTTGAAAAGATGTGTTAAAATTACATATCTCCATTGTGTGTTTCTTTCCTTGTACCTCTAATAATTTGTTGTCACGTGTGTTAAAATGGTTAATTGCATTTAGTGCTCATGTTATAGTAGTTGACGTGGCAAAAAATTATTGGGATAGTGAAGGAAATGTAAAATGGAAACATGTGATTTTAATCTATGTGGGTAATGAGTATTTTAACTACTTACTTATTAGCGAGATAGGTGCAAGTATCAAAGTATCCATCACATGGATATACTATCCTACTATCCGTTGTTAGTAATATTCATTTAGATATCTTTTTAAGAATTAAGTGTTATTAACGAGAGAAACATTGTTTAATTTAGTTTTAGACTTATGTTTTTATTTAGACTTATGGAGTTAAAGTTGTTTTAGGTCAATTTAATTTAAACTTATATTTTGTGGTATAATTTATTTGAATAATTTAATTTATATCAATTTTTATTACGCAATTTTGTTAATAACTTTAAATATTATTTTTAAATATCCATGGGTATTAAAAGACAAAGGGTATATTCCATGAGTTATCCAACACGTAATAAGACATTCTTTAGATGAGTCAGGAGCATGTAGGTAATACTTGCTGGTACCTCAAAGTTGTTAAATTAGCTTAGAATTGCTAAAGTAATTTTAGATATATAGTAGATACTATTAACCTCCAAAAAATCTCGAGATTTTAAGTTAGTGAAATATTGTGATACATATTATACTGAAATTAGCAACAAAAAGAAAGAAGTGAAAGATGTCCTATTGGTCAAATGTCTCGTCTTCTAAGAAAATAAGAGACAAAATGATGTTGTTATTTAAATTACAAAAGTTGGATGTTATAAAACAAAACCGATTGAGAGATTATTTAGGTTTTGAGCATCATTTTCATAGCAAAAAGTAGTTTTTGAATTAACCTTTATAAATATTGTTAATCAATGAACAAACGTTTTTACTAAAGCTCTATCAGGAGAAAGATTCAATTATATAAAATTAAATCTTCATCTAATAAGCCAAAATAGTTGACATACATTATCTAATGAAGACATCATCTTAAAACTACATTGTCTAATGTTTGCAATGTGTGTGTACATCTCCAATGTCTGCTTCATCTAATATTTGCATTGTCTAATGTTTGCATCCTAACGTCAAAGGGTGACTCTGAATTTTTTAATTGGTGACTTGTGTAGGTAGAAATTGAAAAGACAAAATGTACCAACCTCCTTTTTCTTCCCCTCCTAAAACATGCTTCTAAAAAATTATTGACATGATTATATGTTAAATCTCTATATGTGTAACAAACATCTCTTGTTTATCTTTTTAAGCCATTAACTTAAAAACATTTCAATTACTAGTTGATATCTTAAGACTCTCATTTTTTTTATTTCGGTATAAACTTACTTAAGTGTTAAGAATATTACCATCATCAAGGAAAGAGATATTGTTACAACGTTTCTATTTATTTTTTTTTAGAGATGTTGGCATCTAAGAATTGAGAAAAAAAGAAGAAGGAGAAACAAATGAATGTGAATACACAAAAGAAGAACACAAATTAAAGAATGAGAAAGAAAAGGAGAAGAGACAAATGAAGATGTCTTTAGAGAAAAAAACATAAAAATCAACAAAATGAGTAGCATTAGAGAGGAAGTGTACATTTAAAGCTATCTTTTATTTATTATTATTATTATTATTATTATTATTATTATATATATATATATTAAAATATGTATTTACAAAACAAGCTTATACCGGATGACATCATTAAAAAAAGAGTGAGGAATTATATACGTTAAAACCCTGATTAAATATAAAATAAAAATGTTTTAAAATATTAGCATATGTATCATTTACATTTTTTTTTATCATATACATTCTTTTGAGCACATGCATAGTCCACTTTTATTTGAATTAGTTTTGTTCTTTAATATATGTATGATATCTTTAATAAAGAAATAAAATGTTCATCATATCTGACAAAATGATTTAAGCAAGGTCCACAAAAAGCACGCATTATGGAAAAAAAAAAAAACGTATGAAAAGAGGTTAATAATATAGTTTATAACACCTCAGTCCATTGTACAAAGTTAAAGATAACTAACAAATAAAACAAGATAAATATATTATATTTATTAAGAAGTGAGTTGATATATTAAATATCATTGGCTATAACCTCAATATACCATTAATGTCTCGCACTAAAGTTTCATATATAAACATTCACAAACAAAAGAAACAAGAAAAATTTATCTACTAATCCTCTTTGACACCAAGCTTTGTTAAAACTATATTATTATTTCTTTGAGTATTTTGTTAAGTAACATGAAGTTAATCTTTACATTCGTTTATCTAAGAGGCCTTGATTTATAATATTGTTTTAATTAATTTTAAATTCATTACAAAATTAAAAGAACTTATTACGAAAACAAATACAGAAATTAAAAAAAAAAAACAAGTTAAAGAATACTTAGCTAAAAGTGAGAAATGTAATTCATTTTCAATTTTATCTTAAATTCACAGGATCTTTGAATTTTATGACTCTCACACAAATATAGAAGAAAAACGTACCTGGATCCATATTTTTTAATGATCTCTGTTAATCTTCAAATGCTCTTTGATGATCTTTGTTAATCTTGGAATTTTTCCCTCTCTCCCTTTTATCCTGTTCTTTTCTTGATGGTGAGAAAAGAGACCGTACATATGTAAAAACTGACAATCCCTTTTTGAAAGTGTATCTTTTATTTTTATATTCTGAAGGGAGAGGAGAGAGATTTATTTTATATTATAATAATATAAAATCCCCACTGACTTTATTAGCCTCATAAGGTAACAACCATTACATTGACCTTTCTTTTATTAAAGTCAACCCTAAAAATTACATGGACCATAATTATAATAATATTTATTTCAAATATTCTTACAATCTCCCACTTTGTCCATGTTATGACTTGAAGATTCAACAACCATAAGAGCGCACTTTTAATTGAAATAATCAAGTCATCATCCTTAATAAGAATTAAATCAATTGAATCATGGTGATACATGTCAATAAACGACATATTTCTTCCATGTATCACAAATCAATTCAATTCTTAAACCATTCATCAAAGAATACTGTAATCTTTGAATTACAACACATATTATATGTTATCACACCAAAACAATGCATGTACATAACATAATGTGGATAACAATCATACATAAGCAGAAACATAACTTTAATTGAATTCACATGTGTCAAACAATACAAGTAAATTATACACATCATACTAATCATGCTAAGAAGGACTTATCAATTATTCCCATGTCTCTCACATGACCAGAAAATATTTTAGGTGACAACCCTTTAGTTAGTGGATCCGCTATCATTTGATTAGTACCAATATGCTCAATTGACACTCTTTGTTTCTGCACTTCATCCTTAACTGACAAGTACTTTAAATCAATGTGTTTTGCACCTTTTGAATACTTGTCATTCTTAGAAAAGAAAACAGCTGCAGAATTATCATAATAGATTCTCAGTGGTCTAGCAATGTTGTCCACAACATTAAGCCCTGAGATAAAGTTCCGCAACCATAATGCATGAACTGTGGCTTCAAAACATGCCACAAATTCAGCCTCCATGGTAGAAGTATTGATGATAGACTCTTTTGCACTTTTCGATGAGATTGTTCCTTTAGCCAACATAAAGATATAACCAAATGTTGACTTTCTTGAGTCTATACATCCAACATAATCTGAATCTGAGTAACCCACCACTTTAAGATTATCTGTCCTTCTATAAATAAGCATGTGATCCTTGGTGCCTTGTAAATACCTAAGGATTTTCTTTGCAGCTTTCCAGTGATACATTCCGGGATTACTTTGATAGCGACTTAACATTCCGACTGCAAAACTTATATATGGTCGAGTGCAAGTCTGAATATACATCAAGCTACCAACCACTGAAGCATAAGGAATAGACTCCATTTCTTTTCGTTCCAAATCATTTTTGGGACATTGCATTTGACTGAATTTATCTCCCTTCTGAATTGGAACTATCCCTGAAGAACATTTTTCCATTCTGAATCTCTCTAACACCTTTTTGATATATCCCTTTTGAGACAATCCCAACACTCATTGTGATCTTTCACGGAATATCTCTATTCCTATCACATAGGATGCCTCACCCATATCTTTCATCTCAAATTTGTTAGAGAGAAATTTCTTTACATTATGTAACAAAACAATGTCATTAGTAGCAAGGAGAATGTCATCAACATATAGAACCAATATAATAAACTTGCTCCCACTGACCTTCATGTAGATACACCGATCAACAGTATTCTCTACAAAACCATATGACAAAATAGTATCATTAAACTTGAGATACCATTGTCTGGAAGCTTGTTTAAGTCCATATATTGACTTCTTTAACTTACACACAAGCTTTTCCTTTCCTGTGGTCAT
>Ga0209489_103159_pt1 | contig 32509 bp, 15 predicted proteins | sample SiratrowhiteBW_FD_187527 | JGI IMG/M metagenome (GOLD analysis project Ga0209489, IMG submission 187527) | Root nodule microbial communities of legume samples collected from California, USA - Siratro white BW (SPAdes) (version 2) | ecosystem: Host-associated > Plants > Roots > Nodule | place...
GATCCATCCTGGAAGATTGGACATATTCCTTTAAATGGGGTCTCCTGGTTGAGATGAGTCTGGTAATGGATCTGAGTACAGATCTTTGTCTTTTGAAGATATTATAGGGACTCAACAAAGGAGAATGGGTTTCAGAGATTTGAGCATCTTCTGGAACATAAGAATACTCAATAAGGTTTTCTATTTTTGAAGACAGAGTTTTAGAAACACTGGGTGGTAAGGAGAGTGTGGAGTTTAAGAGAACAGGCTGAGAGAGTGCTTGGGTAGATGCGTCCATGTCTGGCTGGTTTCTCCTACTCGTCTTCGACATATAATTTATACCATCACTAATACTGTACGCAATAAAATATAATAAAATATATTTATTTGATATTGAACTAAATTATTACTTTATTATTATACAATATTTTATTAAATAAAAGATAATTCATAAATAATAATGTTAAAATATTTTTTTCTAAATAAATAAAAGATCCTCCCGATGATTTAACGTTGCATACAGAAAAATACATCTACTTTAAAAAATAAGTGTGAAATGAAATAATTAATGATCAGTCAAACTATAACTTTTCATAAATAAATAAACGACCACGCTGAACCAATAATATAATAATCATCTAGAGAGCCCAGTAAATAAAAATAAATAAATAAATAAAGGCACACGCTAAATGCTTTCACATTCCAGAAAATTTGCTGAAAAGAAAAGAATCCTTAAAGACATAGCAGAGAACAATAATCGGAACAGTAAAACCAGTCTCCATTTGGTCACCATAGACAGAGAAACTACACCACCATTAAAACCATCCTATACTTAACAACTCTCTTCAAGCCTGTGCAGGAAGATTCCCAACACATACCTTTTATTATCTACTATACATATATACATATAATTACAGACTTTCACTAGACAAGAAAAATATCAAGCATCAAGCTATCCGGGGCCTCTTGGACGGAGACCTAACGGACTTGGACTCTTTGTGATTCGCGGATGTTGATATCTTCTTACTCTTCTTCCCGGACTTTTCAACTGCCTCTGTTTTCTTGCTCTTGGGAGCAGAGGTGGTTGCCCTACTGCTACGATTCAGACGCGATTCTTTCTTCTCAGAGTTGTCCTTCGTCTCCTTCTTCTCCTTCTTTGCGGTTTCGGATAACTTGTAAGAGGTCTTCACCTTCACGAGTTTTCCTCTCGCGGCTTGGTTCTTCAATTGCACATCTAGAATCTTCTTAAAATTGGTGGGGAGCACCGCCTTGTCCTTCTTTTCCATGTACTTCGCTATGGCATAAGGGCTCGATCCTCCTTTCTCGTTCAACGCCACCAAAGCATCCTTAATCATCTATACGAAAACAAAAAAAAATTAATAAACAAACACAACTAAAAGTCAAAGTCAACGCAGGAATACCTGAAAAGATGGAGGACGTGAAGCAGTTTTAGCCTGTTTCGGCTTCTTCTCTTTCGTAGCCTTAGGTTTTTTCTCCTTGGCGGGAGCGGGAGCTTCTTGGGTAACGACACACATCTCCTATCGAAGCATAGTCAGATAGTGAATAGTATGAATTGTAAAGTGTCAGATAGTGAAGATGATGGACATAAAGATCATGGTATAAATAGGGAAGGGGGCAATATTTGCTGAATATAGTATCCCTGGAGAGAGTGACGTGAGGATCGCCAGCGTGGCGGAGAGATATCTAGAAAGTACATGTGGGTATATTTAAAGTCGTGATTGAAGAAAAAGAAAAAATGAAGTGCCTGTGACTGTGGATTGGAATGGTCAAACCAAATGGAGAAGTAATGAAGGGTGTGTTTTCTTGAGGGTTCCTTCTGCTTTAGTTGTCACCCAATTTCTTTGTGCAGGGTTGAGCACAAAGGGAGAGTAGATTACAATGTGAGTGAAAACAGGTTAAATGGTGGCCATCGTCTTTCTAAAGCTAAGCAAAGCCTTTTAAATTGTTTTAACTTGTAAGAAGAGTGTAAAAGTGTAAAGTCCATATAAAAAAAAAAAAAAACCTTTGAAAAACTAATTTTTTTTTTTTTCAAAAAATCTCTTTGCCTCATCCGTATTCAATCAACTTATGTAACACAGGACTCTTTTATTGATTAGACGAACGAAAAATTTGTTACAAAATTCAAATTTAAAGACTTTTTTAAAGTTCTATTAATAGAGATGAAATAAAATAAAATAAATAATAAAAACCAATAATTAAGAAAGAAAAAAAACTCAAGATACTCACATGGAAATAGGTAAGAAAGCATTACACTTATCTAGTTAAGTGAGACTTGCATAACTTATTTAGTTAAAGAATAACTTAACACCATAATTTTCGAAACCTACAATCAAGTTATGCCAGATTATTCGAAGATCCCATTAAAAATTTATACACCACAAAAATAAAAAAATAAAAAACCTGAAAACATTTAAAGCGATGCACACAACATCAAATCACACCACAACTCACTTAATCCTACTAGTTTAGTGGGCAGGTCTGCCAGGCCCAGTCACAAACCACCAATATTATAATAATCACCTAAAAAGAGCCCAGTAAAAAAAAAAAAAAAAAAAAACACACTAGAAGATTCCAGTTCCAGAAAATTGGCTCAAAACAAAACAATGTTTGAAAGGCATGCAACAGGGAAGCAAGAATTGGAACAGTAAAACAGTCTTCATTTGATCGTTAAAGACACAGAACACTACATCGTCCTTGAAACCATCCTATACTTAACAACTCTCTTCAAGCTTGTGCACGAAGATACCCAACACACACCTTTTCTTACCTCCTATACATATATATGTAATTACAGACTTTCCCTAAACAAGAAAAACACCAAGCATCAAGCAGCGGTACCCGTAGCCCTACGGGCCCTCTTGGACGGAGACCTAATGGACTTGGGCTGTTTGGGCTTCGCCGGCGTAGATACCTTCTTACTCTTCTTTGGCCCAGCCTTCTTTCCAGCCTTTTTAACCGCCTCTGTTTTCTTGCTCTTCGGAGCAGCGGTGGTTGCCCTACTGCTACGTTTCAGACGTGATTCTTTCTTCTCAGCGTTGGCCTTCGTCTCCTTCTTCTCCTTCTTTGCGGGTTCAGATAACTTGTACGAGGCCTTGATCTTCACTAGTTTTCCTCTTGCGGCTTGGTTCTTCAATTGCACACCTAGAATCTTCTTAAAATTCGCGGGGAGCACCGCTTTGTGCTTCTCTTCCATGTACTTCGCTATGGCATAAGGGCTCGATCCTCCTTTCTCGTTCAGCGCCACCAAAGCCTCCTTAATCATCTACACAGAACAATACGAAATCAAAAACATTAATAAACAAACAAAACCTAAAAATCGAGCGTGTAATTAGGGATTAAAAAAATATATATCAAAGCAGAAATACCTGAAAATATGGAGGATGTGAAGCAGTTTTAGCCTGTTTCGGCTTCTTCTCTTTCGGAGCCTTAGGCTTTTTCTCCTTCGCCGCCTTCACCACCTCTTCCAATGGCTTTTCCACAGCGGGAGCTTCTTCGGTGACAGCAGCCATCTCCGATCGAATATTCAGATAGTGAAAAAGATGAATTGTAAAGAGTTAACTAAGGTGATGGGTTTTGTGGTTGATGATGATGGGAACGTAAACATGGTGTTATAAATAGCGAAGGGGACAATATCTGTTGGATATTGTGTTGCATGCTATTGGTGGAGAGAGTGGCATGAGGATCGCCAGCGTGGCGGAGAGATATCTAGAACGTACACGTGGCATATATTTAGAGCCTTGTTTTAAAACGGGAAAAAGACGATGAAGTGGCTGAGACTGTGGATTGGAATGCCCACAGTTTTTGTTACAGTAACTGAATTTGGTTGTTCAAACCAAATGGAGAACTAATGAAGGGTGTGTTTTCTTGTGGATTTTGTTCTTCCATTTTCTTCCTTCTGCTTTGGTTATCACCCAATTCTTTTGTCCAGGGTTGATCACAAGAGAGAGTAGATTACAATGTGGGTGAAAATATGTTAAATGGTGGCCATTTAGGACCAACCTAAATCATTGAACATCCAACCCCATTTTTCTAATGCCAAGCAAAAGTCTTTCCCCTTCCAGTGTTCTTTACTCTGTATAGTTGAAAATTATAAAGAAACATTTTAAGTGGTTTTCAATAACGTGTAAGAAGAGTGTAGAGTGCATATAAAAAATTCATTGGAAAATTTAAAAAAATAATCCCCTTTTCTACTATTTATTTATTTGTTTTATTAATAAAACATTTTAAAAATTCAACCGTATTCAATCAAATTATTTTACTTTTAAAAATGTAACCATAGGACTCTTTCATTGATTAAATTTGACGTTATTAGTTTCATAAATTATATTATATATAAATTAAAAATGTCAATATTTTATCTTTTTTTTTGTGATTTTACTTCTAATTAGATGAAAAAAAATTTACGTATTTCAAAATTACAGACTTTATTAAACTTGTTATTAACAGAGAGATGAAATGAAATGAAAAAAAAAAAAGTTAAGAAAGAAAAAAATCAAGATACTGACATAAATTTGGACGGAAATAGATAAGAGAAAATTACACTTATCTTCCTAGATGCTAAATAATACTCATACTTTAATTTTAAAATAGATATTTATCTCCTGTTAAGTTTTTAAAATTGACAATCACAACCTTTTAATTTTTAAAGATATTCATCTCCTTTATTTCCTTTCTTTTAATAAGATGACAATCAAGTCACTTGTATGCTAAGGGTCCAAGGTGGAAGTGATATTTGGATAACTTATTTTAGTTAAAAAAAATAACAATTTGACAAAAGTTAAAATTAAAATATGGAAACTAAAATTTTAAAACCGAAAATATAAAAGGTTTTAACAATTTAACTATGAAAATATTAAAAAACTATATTGTGACTTAGTTATAAAAGTTCTTATAAAATTCAAAATATATACTTTTTTAGAATATAATTGTTATTTTATTAATAATATAAATGATGTGACTGATGTGCTTTAAAACTATAAATAATATAAAAGTTTAATTAAATTTCAAGTATATTGAATACTTTTAATTGAATCTCAGTTAATTTTATTTATTCGTTAAATATTTAAAATTTTTATATTTTTTAAATAGAATTCATCATTTAAGAAATACAATATTTTGTATTTAACTATAAAATGTCAATACAAAATTACAAAATTAACCTTCTGGAAATTTTCTACTTTTATCCTCAGAACATAAACTTACCTTAAGGTGCAACGGATCCCTTAAAAGGTGGTTGTTGTAATTGAACACACTGTTCGTCTTGCAACCGGAATTCGTCAGAACATTCTCCTTCCCAATTCACTACGCCAGTGAGAATTTCGGTTTTGAGATTAATTTTTGAGCTTCGGTTCCGCACCACATTGCCATACATGGGCGCTTCAGAATCTACTTTCTCAAGCGGACAGGTATACTCTTTCAATTCCTCTCTTGTTTTTTTTTTTTTTTCGAAATAAAAGAAACTTTTAATTGTGTCGTTGTTCACTGTACTCTATCGATTTGTTATTGCCGTAGACGCCTGATGACAGAATCACCACCATAACGGAGCGATCGGAAGCTTCTGACCCTATTTTGGAGCGCCTTAAATCTCTCAAAATTGTATGTAATTTCTTTTAGTATAAGAAAACCAATCCTTGTTATGAGGGTTTTTGTTGTTGATTGTTCTTTTTGGTTATGATTCCCTTAATTGGTTTGGTGCAGACACCACCGATATTGACCTCACCCCCAACAGAGGGTACTTTAACTGATATTTTGGTGAGGAAGCCTTCATCGTCTTCTGTTTCAGGTGATGATCTCCAAGGTTTAATGGACAATGATTCTTTTATTTCTTATATTCCCAATAGAATTGGACAGAGGGGTTATTGACCAAGAGAATCTGTCTTATACATCTCACCCTGCTCTGCTCCTTTCAGTAGATATTCTTTTCCTTAGATGACTGTGATTACTAAGATGTCATTGCCCTACCTGGCTCAAGCCAATAGAATATTAATTTTTGTGGTTATTTTAAATAAAAATGAAATAATGCTGAGTTCTATCCGGTTTTATTGGTTGTGATTTCAAGACATGCTGGATAGCTTCTCTTGTAACTGATTTGTTCTTAAAAATAGATTAGCTTGCTGGCAGTTTTCATGAACTTTTTCTCCTAATTCAATCTATTAATTAGTTTGGGATTACATGGGTAATGTCTTTGACATTGGCAAAAGGGTTTCAGATTTTAAACTAAGTTGGTTTTGCTTGTAGCATTAAGATGAAATCCCCTCTAACAGGATTTCCCTGGGTTACCACAGTAAGAAGGCATCAGAACTGTAGGAATTAGTCTCCTGCTTACAGCAACAAGATCCCAATTCCCGAAATGACAAAAAAGTCCTTAATGCTCTTACCAGACCCTCTGACATCTATTATAGAACGCAGCATTGCTGTGCCTGTGCAAGCATTCCCTAACAGCCAGCCTGTTCAATTGTTCCAAAAGTCATGATGATTCACTTGGGCACGACATCTCTTCTTCACATAAAGCTTCCATGTGCTTGTTTAGCCGTTTGTCGTGGGTTTGGCTACTGGCATGTTATGTTCAATCCGTTGGCCTATAATATTAGCAAGGGTGCTTTTGTTATTCTTACTGCACTGATATGGGAAGTCCACATCTGCATATGTTTGAGAGTCTAAGGAATCTCTTTTTTTCTGTTTAAGTTTTTACTCTACATTCCCCTATCATATTGGTCTCAAACAAGAGTTGAGAGCATAAATCACTTTGTTGTATGAGAGCATAAATCATACTAGTAGTTTTGTTGCGGCCAATTGCTTAGTTCCTCTCTTTTTCATGGTTGAAACAGCTACAGTGAATCCCAAGGTTCTACTCGAGCTCTTCTCAATGTACCGTGATTGGCAGGAGAAAAAAGCCCAAGAGATAACCAAAAGACAGGTCTGGTTAACTTTTTCCTTGCATATAATTCATTTTCAAGTGCAGTAATACACCCTAACCATTCTCAAACCCACCCATTACCCTCTCTCTTACACAAGATGAAACTTTTTACCCATACTCCAGCCCACCCTTTTATCCCCTCCATTTCAAGACCTAAAACATGTATCATCTGTTGATAGAAGGATCTGCGGTGTTAAATTTATCATGAAGAAGCTAAAATACTTAAGATTTTGATATATATGATGAACATAGCTGGGTTTTTATTTTTTAAGCAAAATAAAATATTGTTGACTTGTACTTAATATGATATATAGTTGACCAATACTTATTAGGTATAACAAAATGACTTGTATTTGCTAATTAGAATAAGCAGTGTTGTGGCACCAGTTGTAACCACCACACGGAGAAGACATTTGTCACTAATAGTTGTGTTATCACCATTGAGTTAACTGATAACAAGAAATTAACTTAAAATTGCTATTTAGAATGTGAAATTCAAACAAAAATTTAATGGAGGGGAGGTGTATGTAGCATATTTTTGAATTTATGTTTCAGTTGGTCACATTTGTATGTCAATAAATACAGAATACTTGTAGTGTTAACAAAATTCAGTACAAGGAATTTCATTTTGATGTGTTGGCAACACATTCCCCTTTTTTCAGCCATACAGTTATTTCCTATATAATGGTAATGATGATTTGTTAACAATTACGACAACACTTTTAATGAAATTTGGTACGTTCTGTCATTCTCTTTTCAATTTGTGAATGGTGAGTATTTGTTAAACAAATGGAGAGACGAGAATTGTTGCCTTCAAACATACACTTTCTACCTTATGGATGACAATTAAGCTGGTCTATTTCTCCCTTCCATGCTTGGAAAGTTGATTTTGGAATCTTCTAACTATTTTAGTATGTAGTGGTGGTAGTGAATGATTTTAGAAAAGATATTCATCAAACTAATATATTTTTTTTATGGGAAGATTTTGAATCGTGAAGCTAATTTCATTATTATTTTAATTAATTGATTGTACACAGGAAAAATGAAAATGCTGGAACTTCCTTATTTGGTGATAAACTGCTTACTCTATTCTATATAAAATAAAAAGGCCATTTAGTGGCCTGGATAATTATAATCTTCTGAAATTTAAAACTAAAATGCAAAATTCCTATCGTGTGACGTGATGGGCCTCGAAACAGTACTAGAAAAACTGACTGGGGCAAAAGGGGAAGTAAGGAGGAGATATCGCTTTTGCAGGATCTGCATAACAAACTGTATGCGATGCAAAAGGAGAGAAGAGAGAGATGCTAAAATCAGCTCAGGGGATGGAGGATATGAGGAAGTGGAAGGTGTTACCTAAGAGTTATACTACAATTCCAGTACTGTTAACCGAGTTCCAAGCATCACCATTGGGTGGTCATTCAGGGGTTACGGCCACCTACAAGAGATTGACTATGACATTTTACTGGAATGGTATGAAGCAAGATGTGGAAAAGTTTGTGGCTGCTTGTCAAGTTTGTCAGCAGAACAAATCTCAAACGCTAAAACTTGCTGGATTACTCCAACCGTTACCCAAACCATGTGTGGGAAACATAGATTTTATTGTAGGACTTCCCAAGGCTAAGGGAGCTGACACCATCATGGTCATTGTGGATAGGCTCATTTCATCCGTTTGCCTCATCCATACTCAGCTAAGGGGTTGATCCCTCAATGAATTCAATACGAGAATAGTCCCTATCATGATGACCCTTCAATAATCTTTGAAATTTATTTATGTTGTTTTATTAGATATTACCAATATTTGCATTGATGGGTCGACATTCTTTTGTCTCTTGTATTTCTGTACATGCCATGAAAATGATTGCAATTTTTGCAGGAGGAGATAGAAAACAAAATAGAAGTTGCAGATGCTTTGGCAATCAAACTTCTTCAGCGATTTAATCATTCAACATCTACAATGAAGAGTGCTTCACAGCATCTATCCGGAGGTAATTATCGGACCCAGTTCGAACAATATTTGGACACTAGGATTCTCATATTATAGGGAGTGACTGATATTGTAAGACATGTTTTGATAATCTGCTGAATCGAAAGGGAAATACCCGCTTTCATCAATTACAAGGATCATGAAGTCATAAAATCTTAATTCATTTTCTTGTGAACATTATTAACTCTATAGTAGAACATGCATGCAGCCCATGCATTGCAGGTGGAAATTGGAGAGCTCAAAGGAAGGTTGACTGAAGTGATTAGTAACTGCGATGCATTGTGCAAGAGGATTGAAGCAGAGGGCTCAGAGTCTCTCCGGTCATCTATCAAACCTTTTTCTATTGCTTCGGCTGACCAGGAAACCGGTTCAAGTTCGTCTTCTTTGCGGACAGTTTCAAAAATAAATCCACCTTCTGCCGAAGAATAGTTTGACTACCAGGTTTGATTTTTGCTCATATTTTCAGAAGCTTCCTACATTGTTATCGAATTTGAGGTGCTCCCGAGTCTGAAGAACGGTTGGATCATATTCACATACATGATAGACTAATTTTTTGTGGGGCCATGTTTTGGAGGGCATGAACTTCGCATTAATAGCCAACTCATGGCAACCCACAGAGCAACCCAGCCATGTTACGATGCTTCTGTAGGAGCTATGATGTCCGTCACCGACACGCACTCATTTGCTTTGGTTGCTAATTGGAGGCAAATAATTCAAAGGACGAGATACAAACACGTGATCGGATCTAAAGTGATTGATTACATTTGTCATTTTTGGTTGGATCTCTTAACTTAATATCGTTGTTTCGACGTTTCAGTTGAGACAACGGTGGTAATTTCAGTATAAAATAAGCACGTGATCGTGTAATTGTGCGACATGTTGCCAATGTCTTTATCGATGCTAATCAAATAAAGATGTATTTTTTGTGCAAATTATTTCAAATGTCAAATAAAGATGTTAATCCATTTGTTACAGTACATATAAGTATTATGAAGAGTCCCCAAACATTATGCGATCCGTATTTTAATATAAAATTTGTAAATATTATCAATTTGAATACTTTTAATTCAACTTTTAAATTAATTTTACCAAAATTTAACTTAAAAACAAATGGATTCAAATACATTGAATAACAATAGGACGTCGTAGAAGTACATGTGAGTTATTAGTTAACCTAGGATTATTAGTTTACAGAAGATTTGGTAAATGAATATAGTTAACCTGCAGACTGTCAGTTTATAGAAAAGTCCTTTTTGTTTTCACTTTATCTTCCAGACTGTCAGTTTTCATTCTTATCTTAATTTCAACCGCGTTTAGATCCGCGTGCAATTTGCCAATGACATTAATATTATGGTTTTGATGACTGAAATTGATTGATCTAACCAAAATTTATTCTGTACAATGCTAAACATTAGACAGATTTGGAACTTCTAAGAAAAAACTCGACTGAAGAATGCAATGCAATGAAACAAATCAAATCATTGACATGATGATTGCAGACAAAATTACAAAATTTAGCACATTACAAAGCCGTTAAAAAACAAATCAGATTCAAGTCCCTTCATCTACCGACATGTTCTGCAACATCCAGATCATATTCACCCCTTACCTCAAAGGAGAAGCAGATCATGCAAACTCACATAACCCAAAACAAGCGTAGTCTTCTCCACACAAACTGAGAAAAACAACTGACAGCCGCAAACAAACCCCGCTGGATTTATTTATCGGTTATGTTATGATCCACCACTCCCATTTCACCCATTCCATTCTCCATACACAGTTCGTATCTCAGCAGTGGAATGTACAAACAGAGGAAGAAAAGTGAAAAAAAAAAAAAAAAAAAAGGAAAAAAAAAAAAAAAAAAAAAAAAAAATCTGAGAAGAGCAGAACTACGAAATACCAATTGCAACAGGAAAACATAAATTGCTCATAAATTAAACTGTGTCCGCTATGATGAATGATTTAAAAGAACAGCACTATAGTTTATAACCAAAACAGTAAAACCCATCCCCGATTGAACAGAAATCTAAAAAAGAGAAATTGGACAAGACGAAGAAGATTCAAGGCTGTTGCTGAGCATCAATGTAGCCAGCATCAACAAGAACCTTCTCCTTCTTGGCCGTCTCAACGTCCTGGTCAACCATCATCCTAACCAGCTGCTCAAACCCCACTCTAGGTTTCCAACCAAGCACCTTCTTGGCCTTAGAGGCGTCCCCTTTGAGGTTGTCAACCTCAGCAGGACGGAAGTACCTCTTGTCAATCACCACATGATCTCTCCAATTCAGTCCCACATAGCCGAAGGCCACTTCCAAGAACTCCTCAACGGTGTGGGACTCTTCGGTCGCCACAACATAGTCATCGGGCTTCTCCTGCTGCAGCATCAGCCACATGGCCTCAACATAGTCCCCAGCGAAGCCCCAATCCCTCGAGGCCTGAAGGTTCCCCAAAAACAGCTTACTCTGGAGCCCGACCTTGATCCGGCCCACGGCCCGCGTGATCTTGCGCGTCACGAAATTCTCGCCGCGGCGAGGGGACTCATGGTTGAAAAGAATGCCATTGCAGGCGTAGAGTCCGTAGGCCTCACGGTAGTTCACGGTGTACCAGTGCGCAGCGCATTTGGAGGCAGCGTAGGGGGACCGCGGGTGGAAGGGGGTGGTTTCGGACTGCGGCGGCGGGGTGGAGCCGAACATCTCGGAGGACCCGGCCTGGTAGTAGCGGATGTGGGAGCGGCCGGAGTCCGCGATGTGGGAGCGGACGGCCTCGAGGAGGCGCAGCGCGCCGGTGGCGACGACGTCGGCGGTGTAGTCAGGGATCTCGAACGACACAGCGACGTGAGACTGCGCGGCGAGGTTGTAGACCTCGTCGGGGAGGATGGTGTCGAGCCAGCGGCGGAGCGAGGAGGCGTCGGTGAGATCGGCGTAGTGGAGCTTCATGCGCGCCTTGTGGGCGTTGTGGGGATCGACGTATATGTGGTCGATGCGCTGCGTGTTGAAGTTGGAGGAGCGACGGATCAGGCCGTGCACCTCGTACCCCTTGTTGAGCAGGAATTCCGTGAGGTAGGAACCGTCCTGTCCCGTGATTCCGGTAATCAATGCCACCTTCCGCGGCGGAGCCACCTCCCCATTGCTGGCAGATCCAGATCCCACGGCGTTCTCCATTGAAGTAACTTAGCTATGATTATTAGACAATTGATGAATGAAAACACAGAGCCCTCTGTGCCTCAATTTATACAGCTCACCAACACAAATCTTCTTCTGCCTGCCACTGCCCCTCTCTCTATTCTCTCTTCTCTATTCCATATTACTCACTTTTACTTTTCAATTCCAGATTCTTTCTTATTTCTACCCTTTTTTTTTTATTTTCTACTCACTTTTTCAACCTTTTAAATAAATTACACTGAATCACACGTATATTTAAACGACTTTGTTTTACAATAATTACAACAAAAAACATTTTTTGTATTAATTGAAATTAGTTTTTATCGTTTAAAATTATTTCATTGGCAAGTTTAAAAATTTTATATTATCAATAAACTAATTCTATGTAAAAGGAATTTCCTCAAAATATACCTAAACATGTCAAGAATTAAGATAAAACGATGAGTGAAATTTTTTATTTCGGTGCTAATTTTGCAAAAATGTGTTTAAGAAATTAAAAGTAATAAATTTTACATTGTATGTATTAGCATGTTACTGTGTAGGAATTGAGTGATGTGTTGGATGTCGGTGAGAGTCAGTTATAGCGTATTGTATGTGTCAAGAGACTTTTTTTTTTTTTTTTTTTTTTTTTTTTTTTACATTTTTTTAATACGAAAATGACCCTTTTCCCATATAAATTACCTGGCTGATCTTAATTACCTGTACATGTAAATTCGGATTGGGAGATCCCAATTCAAATAGCAGTTCTTTTAACCAATTTTTGTAAGCCCGTTTAAAATTAAGGTCTGAAAACTCCAAATTTGAGTGGCTTTTCTTTATCATGTTATTAAAGGTTATTTTTCTTAAAAAAAAAACATCAAAAAGTAATTAATGATTAAATTATTTCACAGTACTTTTTTTTTGACTTGTTTTACTAAATTTTATTTTTTTAACATTGAATATATATATATATATATATTGAAAGAACATTTAATTATATGAATATTTTTAAATTTTTAATTAATTAATTAACTTTTCTGGTAAGATAAATTAAATAATTATTACTTTTACTTATTAAATTATTTTATTAGAATTAATAATTGAAATTTATAATTAATAATTGAAATTGAAATTTAATTTATGAATATTAATCATTTAAGTTACATTATTATTATTAACACACTTCAAATGATATAATAAAATTAAATTTTAAATTATTTTTATCTTAATTTTAATTAAAAATAATAATAGATCAGTTCGTCTCACCTTATCTTTGACTAATCAATTTTTTTGAGTTAGATTAGGGAGGACAAAGTAAATTAATATCAATCCAATTCACTAATCATGACAAACTTTATCATTTTTTATAAATAAATATATATATATATATATATATATATATATATATATTTATATATTTATTTATTTATTTATAAAAACATGTGATCTCCTAGTCCATACATCATAGAAGTCTATACACACACGGTAACAAAATCAGAAACAGGGGAACTGCGTATGTGGATTTCAGATAAGGGTAAGTATGTAAAAAAATATTATATCTATTACATTATTCATAAATTTTTTACTTAAATTTTACTATCTTCTCCTTAATCTAAATAACGTAACTTTCTTTACACTTTTATCTTAAATTTATTCTCTCAAATCTACTCTTCAGTCCAAACAATCTCTTGAGATCTGTATAATAATACATGTAGCAATTAAAAGAAACTAATGAATGAATGAATTGATAAGTAACTAAATTAATAAATAATTAGGTTGAAAACAAATACTTAATTAAGTTAATAAACTAATAATCGGCAAGTTAATAAAGTAACAAATATTTAATTTAATAAGTTATTTAATTAATAAATATTTATGTTAACAAGTTATTATATTAATAAATATTCAAGTTATTAAATTACTAATTAAATAAATTAATAATTTAATAAAATAATAGTTTGATAAACTAATAAGTTAATAATTTAATAAATTAATAATTACTTGAACTTTATTCTATAAAAATGGATCTTAATATGCCTTTTGTAACTTTAATTCATTTTTAAGACCTCATTTCTATTTTACTTTTCAATGCAAGAGTCGTGGAAGACTTCATTCAATGCAACGATCTTTCATAAAAGTTGTTATTTTATTTTTTTATTATTAATTATTTTTGAATATTTCTTATTGTGGAATATTTGTCTAAATAAAAAGTTGTTATCATAAAAAAAAATATTTATACGATTAAAGGTCTTAAATTTATTGTTATGTCTAACATATTCTTATCGAGGTGTTAAACTTATATCTTAATTATAAATTCTTCACTGGAGATACTGTTTTAAAAATTATGAATTTTATTAAACTTAATGATTAATTTTCGTGACACGTTCTTATCTCTTTTTATATTTTTTTTATCTTATTTAATTTTTATTTTACCTTTTAGAGCCTCTAAACACTTCAAAATCGCTCAATTACTCAATCATTTTGAAAAGGATTGAGTGAATCAAAGGTAGAAAGCAAGACTTTGAACAAAACCAAATGTACTAAATCATTTAAAAAAGACTGGAATAATTAAGTCTAAGGAGGGATAGAAAATATGATTTTCAAAGGCTTGACGAATTTCTAAGGACTTGTTGATGAAACTTCTTTTTAGAGATGGGTAGAAAATATGTAAAGAAAAAAAAAAATAGTAAGAAGGAACTCTAAAGATCATATAAGGACAAAGATTTTAAGTTTAATTTCTCATTTTTTTTTTCACTTTGTCAATGTATTTGGAGATAGAGTGACTATTCTTTTTGTTGGGATTTGGAGATAGAGTGAGTATTTTTATTTTTTTTTGATTGAATGTAGCCATTAAAATCTTACACAATCCTTTGTTCATATATACAAATTTAATGCATTTGTCTTTATCAAAGTCTTAAATTTGAGAATTACATCTTGTAAGAAAAAAAAAAACTTTGATACTGTATTTTTTTTTTCTCAGATGCTAACCAAAGTAATTCAATTAAACTCACAACTCAACTCTCATTCCTACTCCTATTCATATTTCTACTCCTACTATTAACATATTTTTTGATAAAAAAAAATACAATTTAAAAAAATAAAATATATTAAAGTTTTTAAATTTTTAAATTTCAAATTATTTAAAATTTTGAATGTTATATTTGAATAAAAAATTTAAATTTATTTATTTATTTTGATTAGATAGAATATTTCAATTAATATTGATATAACTTACCCCAAATAAAACTAATGAAGTTTATCAACAAATAATTCATACAATATTAATGAAAATATAACTATTACACACTTTAACCAAAAAGATTTGACTTATATATGTTTGATTTGACTTATATATGTTTTAAAAGAATCTCACTTATATTTATAGACAAAAACTTGTATGTAATAGACAAAATCTGTATATAATTCAAAATTATTTACAGATTGTATATGGACGAAAATTTATATATAATAAGGGTGTAGGTAATTTACATATGGATTTTTTCATACAGATTTTATACCTAAGTCATAACCATTACACCAACATCAATTTTAATCATATACTCATTAAGATTATTCTTATTATAACTCTTGTTATTATTATTTTTCTCAATAGAAAGTATAATATTAATAATATTAAAATAATAATAATAAAAATATTATTAATATTATTATTAATAATAATAATAATATTAATGATCATATTAATATTATCTATGAAAAAATCTCGTAGATAATTATATACGGATTTGGATCCCTATGTAAAAACTATATGTAAAATTCATATGTAATAAATTCGTATATAAAATTTGTATGTAAATATATATGGATTTGAATTCTTTAGTAATAAATCCGTATGTAAAATCTGTATGTAATAAATCTATATATAAAATTCGTTGTAATGCTAAATTTACTTACAGATAAAAATACATATATAATAATCGATACGTAAATCAAAAATTTCTTGTAGTGAAAAAACTTAACTTACATTAACCGAAAAATTTCATTAATATTGATAAAAATTTCTGGTGAGTATCAATTAAAAAAAAAAAACAATCCTATCAATACTGACAAAAAGATTCATATTAATGTTATTTGAAAAATAATTTTGACTTACATTATTATAATCAACCTTAATGAAAAAATACCACGACTTACATCAATTAAAAAACTATTACATCACTAATTAAAACAAATCCTAATTAATATTACCTATGAAACAACAATAACTTATATTAACAAGAAATAATTTTAGTGATGACATAAAAAATAGTCACGATCTTTAACATGATGTCCACCAATAAAAAATGTGTATAAATGGGAAAAGAAACTTAAGTAAGAAAAAGGAAATAGTATACATTTTTTTTAACCTTTAAATAATTAAATTATTCTCACAAATTTTTAAAATTTTAATTTCTCTTAAAGTTTTATGTCTAAACAACATATTTAGTAAAAAAATTTGAAATTCTCTATTAAAAATAAATATTTCTATATATTGTTAGGTTCTAATATCTCTTTATAATCAACTCCTATATTGTTAATATCTGAACTCACTTTCTTCAAAATTCATTATATATCTTTCTCCTTTATGCTAAGATTCAGTATGGAGGCAAATTAATGAATCAAATCTCAGCCAGGTACAAACAGTAGTTGCATTTTTATCTATCTTTTCATTTCTCTGCTGCTATGATCTCTTTCAAATTCCTCTTTTTTAACGTGCTCTTTTTTGCAGGGTATAAAAAATTAATGTGTCCAATTATATGCAATAGCTTAAGCGGTTTCCACTATTGCATGGCGCTACTCCTTGTGTTTTTTACATGTTGCGCTATGGCCCTTTGCCCTAATTTTGAAAGTTGATATTATTTTCTGAGATAAATTTATTTAGTTTGAGTACAGTTTGCTTTAAATTCTAAGTGGATAGCGGGTGAAGAAATTAGAGAGAAAATTCTTGAAAGTCTAAGAGAAATGAGAGTGTTTGAACTGAAGGAGTTTATCCTTGTATTTCAACAATTCCTCTCAGGTACAATGATATTTATTAATTGACAAAGGTTTGAAATACTGTTTTTCCCTTTTTATTGAATTTCTTTATATTTTGTTGCCTAGCCCTTCGGCTTCGTTTGGTGTGGAGATGAAATGCTACGATGATAGCCTCATTCCCATTGAGGAACTAGCAGCACCAATGCAAGATATCTAACATGATGCAGTGTGCCCATTGAGGAGCTGCTTGCTCTATATATATATATATATATATATATATATATATATATATATATATATATATATTATAAAAATGTTTTCTTGCTGTCATATATAATGCTTGTAGAAAATATTAGTACAGAAACAATGTTCTGCAGAATTAGTATGTTTTGATGATTTGTTGAAATTTTGGTTGGATTTAGATGGAGGTGACTTATCTCCTCAAAAGATAGAAAATTGACTGATTCAGGATGTATAATTTTCCAAATCTTTATATTTGTGTAGTATTAGGTTATAGAAGGGTTATAAAAAAATTTAACATGATGCAGTCACACAAAATATGTAGACTCTGCAGCTTGAATATCTTTTAAAGTATTTTTTGTACTACTGATTTTTGGTTAAAAGAAGCGAACACAGTGACAAAAATTAATATATATGTCATAACTTGTTTGTCAAGTTAATGAAATACTTTATTATTAAATTTAATTTCTTATACACTGCCACCTGTTACACTCACAAATTGATCTTCACAAATAGAAGCTTGAGCATCAGGTGTACACCCTAACTGAATAAAACAATATTACATACTTAGATATTGGAATGGGTTAGCAACCTTCTGAAACTATGTGCCCATTAAGCTTCCTAGATGTTTGTAGTAGAAGAAATGCTTATATGTTTAAAACAATGGTAGTTATTGTTTGAGCTTGACAAGCCTTTTCTTTAAAAATAAAACAAAGTATCACAGACCACTCAGAAGGCACAATGAGTCTAAACAATATTAAAATATTAACATGTAGTTATATTAATTTCAACACGGAAAATATAGCTAGAATATGTTTAAGTTATTACAAATAGCATCAATTATCAATTGTTCTATAATGGAAGAGAAATAAACTAAATCATAATGAAATGGTGACACTGGACTGTTACCATATTAAGTAAAATGAATTATATTCTGACTAATGACTAAATTTTTGTCTCGAAGTAAGTGATCCATCAAGTAATTACTTCATTCAATGTGATCATTAATGCCATTGTCTAAACAAACAAAAATGAAAAAAAAAGAAAAGAAAAACAAAGCTGTAATAACTGGACTGCTATATACCCATGCCACTAGCTAGTTTTAGTTTTCCTCAACCCTCATCATTATCTATTGCTTTGTTATGTTCTGATCTGTCTCACATATAATCAGAATTCTCATGTTATATGCAATACGCATGCATCGCCACCACCAATAAAGTAACGTAAGTCACCGCTTGTGCTTTGTATTTATAGGTTCACTTTAACCCCTTCTTTCGCGTCTTCATCAATTCTTCTCTTCCCCTTCTAAAACCAAACACAGCACTCAACCACTGTCAAACATTTTCATTTTTCAGATTTCTCCTTCTCATTGCTCATTCATTTCACTTTCAAGCATCTCTTCCACCCTCAGTTTCATTTTCTCTTCACTTGATAGAAGAAGATCGGAGATTTAATATGCAGCGTGCAAGGAAATCGAAAACGGTTTCGTGGGCTCCTGGCCCTCATCTCTGTCAGGTACAAAACGTCCTCTTCTTTATGTTTTTCATTTACTCTCTGCTGCTGTTGCTCTGATCTGCTTCAATTTCTTTCGAATTCTTTTGCTTTATCTGTTAGTTAAGATACACAAAATCTCCTCTCCACTTGAACCTGTAATTCTAATCCCTTTGATGTTTGGAAGAAAGAGTGACGTGATACTAAGTTAAAGCTGGAAAAAACAAAACGGTGTAACGTCAAATAAAAATGACGTGGTTAAATTTTTTAATTATGAAATTTGTTTTCTTTTTAGAAATTCATAAATGCACCATTAATCTTCCATGTTTTTGTATCATCATCGCCTTAATTGATAAAACTTCAACTTAAACTCAAAAATTGTAAATCAGGATAACCATTTTCTATATCGGGGAGCAAATGAGTGCCGATCATTTGGATTCAGTGGACTGTTTCACTGCTACATAAACATCCAAACGTTGGTTCTAGAGCATATACATTCCAGAATCCTCGTTGTAACGTTGTCTAGAGGATATAAGATGAATTCATCTTGATTCATCTGAGGAGAAAACCACTTCCATTAAGAACATAATTAAGAGTGGAGAGATCTCTGACAATGAGAAATATGTCAAGAGAATGACACCATCAATTTAAAATCTTTAAGACATTAGATTTTTGTAGGTCTTCTTTCTTATACATTGTTCAACTTTCTAATCAGTGGATGATCCAACAATTTTGTTAAAATAGGTTCTCATACCTTATTAGAAATAAACTTTAAGCACAATTTAATATTACAAAACTAACTTATAAAATAAAGTTTACACTCATTTATAAACTATTAAAAACACTTCTATCTCCAATAAAATTTATACATATAAGACATGTTAAATACAATTAACTGAATTAGGTTGCATCCTTCTCTTAAACAATAACTTAATTAATGATACAACTTAACAGTTGAGAGATTTACTTACTAAATATTACTCAAGGTCTGAAATCTTTGAATATTTTAAAGAACAATCAAAAGTAAAATTCACATATATTTATACCTTCTGTATATATTGAATTCGATTTTTATGTCAAGAATATAAATTCATAACATAATTTAAATGTATCAAAAGTAGGTCTCTCGTATTGAGATATGTGATCATAGCAGACAAGAAATAGCACCCTGGACTTGGAATGCTATTAGCTTTTTTATCCTTTAAATAGTAGTAAAATGTCAATTACATACTCTCTAACTTTTTTTAAACAAAAACATTTATTATGTCAAAAGGTAGGACGGGTACGTAATCGATATGCAAAACTATGACTGTAAATAATCTATTCATACCAATAAATTCTAACAAAAATACATATTACAATTGCAGTAAAATCTTTCATTTCAAACAAGGATGCAAAATGTGTATTTTGGCACCATTTGTTCTAGTTATTTTTATTGATCGTCTTTTGCTTTTTAGTTTTTTCATATATAGTTTGGAACCTTTGTAATTTTGAAATATAAAATAGAAATATTTAAACTTTCGCACGTACAGATATAATTAATTTAAACAAACAATATAAATAACCGAAAAGTAAAATAATAAATTCTAAAAAATTAAAAAGTGAGTTTAAAATTATAATTATGAAATTAAAAGAATGTTATATGAAAATAATTTTTTGAACATTTAAAGCTAAAGATTATTGAATAATTAGAAAAACTCTTAAGAGATATTTTCATGGTAAAAAATAAAGACAAAAGTGACTATCAACATGTTATGTGAAACTAAGCTTGCATTTCTCTCAAAAACTTCTGAACAAAAATCTTGTTCAAAAGATATAACTTAAAGTATTCAACTATATTTTCTAAAAAGAGCATAAACAAAATTGAATAAATCACTAAACTTAAAGATAATTCTTTAAAAAGAAAACTGAAGTGAAAGAGTCTTAGCACAGTTGACTTTACAGATTAACAAGTTTAAGAAATTGTCTCGTCTCCAAAGTTTTTTTTTTCTACCTCATAAGGTTTTAACTTCACTGAAGAGTGATTGTAGCAGAGCCATCATGAACCATTAAATTTGTGAAATTTTGCATGTATTCAACTGAGGCTTGTTCAATTTAATCCTAAACAAGAAATAGTCAATGTAATAAATTATTTTGCAGTATTTTCATGAACTTTGTTGCAAAGCAATTTTCTAATATATGCAATATCAGATCATATCTATGTTAAATAATAGTGTTATGCTTAAGTGTTTTTACACGTACGTAAACCTTTTCAGTCTTTTTTTGAAAGCTTATACATTAGGGTGACCTTATTTAACAGATAAAATTTTTCACATCTGAGGATTGTCCTTCAAAAATTGGAAACAAATCTGAAGCTGATTTTCAAGCAAAGACATTGTCCACATCGCCTTCAACCCTTGAATATGATGATTTGCCACCAGGATTTGAAGGCAAACATTTCCAGAATCAATCAAAGTCAGCATTTTCTGACATTAAATGGGAATGCCCTCCTTCGGTAATTAGTGAGATCTTGGAAATTTCTTGAAAGATGTAGAATCTTCATCAAAATTTCCTTTCATGCACTTTCTTTTATTATATTCAGATGGTTTAATATACTTTGTCATTATAGTTGAAATGATCTCTTTCCATACACAATTTTTATCTCTTAGCTATTGTAGGAATTAAAATATATGTTGGTTAGTTTTATTTTATTTGATCATGTTTATTAATTGATTTATTTTGGATATAGTTTGTTTTGAATCGTTGTTGGAGCGTTGCAGCTGGTGAAGAAAGTATGGAGAAATATGCTGAGATGCTAAGAGAAACAAGAGTGTCTGAAGCATATTATCCTTGTATTGCTGCCATTCCTCCAAGGTAAAACGTCACCTTTATTGAGAAAGCCTTGTTTTACTGAGAGAGTTTGTGGTACTTTATATACGTTTCAAACTAAATTTAGTTCATTCTTTTTTGTGTTTGTGTAGCCCTTTTGTTTCATTTAAAGTGAAGAATGAATGCTGTGATGATAGTCTTACTCCTGTCATCCCTCTTATTCCCATTGAGGAATATGAATCAGCAACAGGTATTACACCTGATGTTTCTGTCACAACACATGGAGACTCTCTCTCCAAACTGCAGACACAAAACACACAGCAACAGATTCCACCAGCAACATCTTCGGAGGCAAATGCAGATTCTATTGCTGCTGTTTTATCTGCCATCTTAAAAAGCATCGAGGAAGGAATCGTCATTGATGTTGATTTTCTCCTTAAAATAGCTAATGACCCAATAATGATTAGGAAAATACTGGAAGAACATTCACCTGTTACCACCACTGGGATGAGTACACCCTCAAGAACTGTGAGTGCAATACAATCAACTCCATCAAATTCACTGTTGACCCTCACCCCTGAAGTGTCTGAAATTCCATCTGTTTCATCGCTGGCATCTGTACATGGTAATCCTGTAACTGCAACTCCAATTGTTCCTTTGTCTGGGCCTGTATCTGCTCACACAACAACCATAACTCACTCAGTGGCAACAACAACTGCACCTCATGTGCACATGCCAGTGAAAGATGTGAATTACTGTAGAAACCCTGTTAGAAAATATGATTGTATCAGTCAGCCAGACATGCAGAATCATGAGAAATTCCAAGATTATAAACGACCACGTGTCCTTAATCCAGCGGGAGTGAAAAGGAAAATTCAGAAATTATGCAGATACTATAAAACTTCAAGGGGTTGTCGCCATGGTTCCAATTGCCGTTATCTGCATGGTAAATAGTGGAGGAGGATATAATCTGAAATTGCATATTCTGATGGTGAAGACTGATTGAAATATCCCCTTGTAAGGGGGAGCCATTCAGAGAGATAGAAGCGGAAAACTTTATTTATTTTAATATTTTCATTAATTATGTGGCATTTGTGTTTCATGAACTTTTTGTGGATGACCACTTGACAATACTGAATTATCTAATATTTGGTGCTTATCGTTTTACATGGGATTCTCAACTAGGTTCATAGCCACACCGTGCATCTAAGACCAACAATTTCCTTCACCCTAAACTTGTAGTGTTAGCAACCTTATTTAAGAAAAAGATCACAATCCTTACTCCATTCAGTTATAACCTAATCCTCGTCCTACCCTCGTTTGGACCAATTTTTTTTTTTTTTTTTTTTTCATATCACAAGGAAGTTGACTCATACATTATCTTTGCTTAATTTCTAAAAGAATAAACTTTCATGCATACATCATAGGAAAATAGAAAAAAAATCGTAATTATGAAACACATTAAACGTACTTATTAAAATGTAAGTATTTATTATAAAATATTTTATTACAACACATATTAGTAAATATTTTATAAGTAAAATAATAAAATACAAGTTTTATAAATTATTTAAAATTTTAATATGAGTAGCTTTTTATTAAAAGAAATTAAAAGATATTAAGATAAGTTACCTTATCAATCACTTTTAAAATAATGTATTCCTTCTACAATAATACAATGTGTTTACCAAACTAATGTTAAATGTAATGAATATATTTAATAAAGAATATAATAAATATATTTAAAAATAAATACAATCAATTATTATACTTAATATTAATCAAATATAAAGGTAAAAAATAATGATGCGTATTTATAATAAATTTGTGATAAACATAGTTAATTTAAACTTATAATTAATGTGACAGAATGTAATATTATCACAACAATAAATATAAATCTCACTTATTTTATTAACACATTTTTATTGTAGCGTTGTAGTTTTAAATTTAAGGTATTATAAAATCTTCCTATTAAAATACAGTGACATAATATAAAATTTATGATACTAAGTCTTACATAAGTATTAGATAAGATTTTAAGTCACAGGAATAAAAAAAAAAAATAGTTTCTTTGTCTTGAAAACATTATCAACTAAGTAAAACATTGAAAAATACGAGTACATCTTCATTGCAGGGTCACAATATAGAGTCTTAATTTACTTTCTATGGTTATCACATCATTTTTAAAGTTTTATAAGATCTTATTTGATAATATGTTATTTACACTTCAATCTATCAAATTTCTTATTATAAAATATTTCTACATAAATTTATTGTAAAAAGTAATTCTTATTTCTATGATATAAGATTTCATTAAATATTAAATTTATTATCATATTAACATACTTTAATATAAAAAAATCATATAAAACTCATTAAATTACGATCCCTAAAATGAAAGTGTTTGAAATCTTTTAAGACTCTTCCACTCTAGAAGTTATATAAATGATCATATATAAATCTATATCTTATAAGACTTCTTATTAAAGTATGCTAATATGACATTAAAACTAAGAGTATAAGTCATAAGAATAAATATATATTTTTTGAGAAGTCAACAATTAAATAAAATATAAAATAAGTATATATCTTATAAAATTCTTGTATTTGTTAGAGATTCCAAATCAACTAGATATATGATCAATTCATTATATATAAATGAATGCAAATCTCATTTTATAAGTGGATTTGTAAGGTTAAAATTATGTTTAAAGTCTATTTTTTAATATAGTATTAGAGCTTATTTAAGTTTGATGAATTTATCACGTCATCTATTGTTATCGGGTCGTCATCATACTATTCATAAATATTTAGTTTCATTAATTTCGTTGAGTAAACTTGACTAAAATTTACACCTACTTATATAATATAAACCAGTTTTATATCTAATTGATATAAGATGTCAAATACTATTAAAATAAAAATTATAAACTAATCTTGAAAATATTGTGTGACATTTAAACTTATGAAAAATAAATTAAAGTATTATGTAATAACCATCAAAATATTCCCAAAAAACATATGCCAAAACTTCTTTAAAATGATATAATAAGGTGTAACCCACAGAAAATAATTAAGACCTCTTTATAATTCCTCCAGTAGAAACCTTATAACGGTAAAATAGGCCCACTTGTTTTCATTGCAATCCGACACCGTTTCGTTTCCTTTTGTTTTTTGCTTATGAGATTGAACCCACCACCACTCACCACTCACCGCTGTCTGTACTTTTAGGGTTTTCAATATCTCTATATAAACTCTTTTGTTGTGCAGTTTGCAAAGTCAAGCAGATAGTGAGTGAGCATTTGATCTCTCAAATTCATCTATCTTCCTCCAATTCATCTCAGAGATTCAGTATGAACCCATCAAGGGAAATGAAGCTTGCAGAGGCACCTGGAACAAATCTCAGCAAGGTACAATCGCTACAGTTATACATCTTTTCGTTTCTTTATGGTTTGGATCTCTTTCAAATTCCATTTTGTACTTGCTGTTGACACAGTAACAAAAATCAATATACGTGTCAACTTATGTGTTATATAGCTTCAGTGTTTTTTCCACTCGCATGGTGCTACTCCGTAAGTGTTTTTTACGTGCTGCTATATCCTTTTGGCTTTTTGAAAGTTGACGTCGTTGTGATCTAGCAGTGAAATCATTCTTACCTGAGGAATGCCCATTAAAAGTTGTAAAGAAATATGAAGATCTCTTCTGGGAAAGACATTGATTGAGTATATGTATGACCTTCAACTGCCGATGAATGTGATGATTTCCCAGGTTTTGAAGAAAATCATTTTCTGAATCGATCAAAGGCTGAATTCTACAAGATTATATGGAAATTCCCTCCTTCGGTAATGAGATGTAAGAGATTTTTAGAAGATGTTTGATTTTCGTTATATCTTTTAATTTTCTTTTCATGTTTTACACTCTAAAATATTTCTTCTATATTTTGATATCCTTGTTAGCCGGTTGGTTTTCTATTATTTTTCCTATTCATGAATTTATTTACTTTGAATTCTAAGTGGAGTATAGCAGCCGGTGAAGAAAGTAAAGAGCAATTTCTCGTACTAATACATTTATTTCACACTTTTATATATAAAAAAAATAATATTTATTATGAAGTGTATACTTGTCACATGCTTCTATTATCTCTCTTTTCTTCTCTCTCTTTCTTTCATTTCTTTTTCTTTTTATTTAATAAAAAAATTTCTTTGATTTCTCTTTATTATTTATCTTTAATATTAATCTCTATTGAATCTTAATATTAATATTAAATAAAATAATAATATTTTGTACATTTATATATAAAAAAATAATATTTTATTATGAGATGTTTATTTATTTTTATTTTCTTTTATTTCTCTCTCTATTTTTTCTCCTTTCTTTCTTTTTATTTAATAAAAATTTGTTACTTATTTTATTATTTTTAATTTGTTTAGTCATAATAGTTTTTTTTAAACTACTTGAATCAATAAAAATAAATATTAAAAACAAATGATAAAGAGAAACTAAAAAAATATTTTTCATTAAATAAATTAGAAGAGAGAAAAAAAGTAATAGGAAAAGAGAAAGTAAAGAGAGAAGAAAGTAAAAACCAATAACATGTATACATCTTATAATAAAATATTATTTTTTATATATAAAAAGTATCAAATAAATATATTACTATTATAATAAAATATTATTTTTTAGACATAGAAATAAATATATCTAAATAGCAATGTGATATCCTTTATTTTTTTTATCTGCCCGTAGCATGCATAATTATTATATTAGATATTATTATCTAAGGCTTTCAGTCTCTCTTTGCCGTATCATACCGCTTTTGTTTGCAGTAACAATTATAAAAAATGTTTTTTTATTCCATTCTGTTTGCTTTCGTTTAAAAGATCTAGTTTTACATGTCATTAAATTTGATAAAAATATGTATGGGAATAATTTAGTTTTAGAAGCAAATCTAAATATTTAGAAGCGTATTTATTACCTACGCTTACCAATATTGACATTTGCAGATGAAACTCAATTATTTTGTAGCGTCAAACCATAGATATTTTGTATCATCAGAAAGTCCATTTCATCCAAAAAAAAACATGCATGACTAAGTATTTCAAATAAAAATAATGATGAAATAAAAGTCATCTTTCTATAAGTAAGAACTCACGGATTATTACTATCATGAGATGAGAGAGAAGGTATCCTTTCTCATTTTCATTTTGCGAGCTTCTCTTTTTTTGGGCAAAGTAGAATGTTAATAAAGTGTAAAAAGGAATCTAAGATCACTATTGTGTCAGAAATATATTAGGTGGCTATTGTGTTAGAAATATAGAATTATAAAAGTAAGGTGGTCTTTAACGATGGAGTAGTAGATATTGAAGAGATATTCAGTCTAGTACAGTTAAAGGGTTGATTATGACTTAAGTATAAGTGGACGAGAAATTCATTTTCATATTCGGATTGGTACTTATCTTCACTGAAGTGTCTTCAACCACTGGTATAGCGTAGTTTAGATCATTTTAGTGTACTAGAGGAGTGTTGGTGGGAGAGAGAGAAGATAGAGTGGATAGGTGTTTGGTTGTTTTGCAGGTACACATAAGTTGGAGGTGACGGTCTTTACTACAAGCAGTGATTAAATCTGAAAGTTGAGACTTAAGGGGTGTAGCTTTGTTCCTTATCTCGTTTTTGTGTTGTTATCTATTAGTTTATCTTCTTTTGCAGTGTATTTTGAATTGTTTAGTGTAAGTGGGTGTGACATTTGCACTTGCATCCCCTGGTAGAACTAGATTTCTTGTGTTCTGTTGTATTTTGTTGGTCTTTCACTTGTACTTAGGTTTGTGTTAGAGTTTGATATATGTTTTTTACCTTATTTGAATATGAATATGTTTGTATATGGGTTAGAGTCCTACTGAAATACTCCTTTTTATTCATTTCTTTTTGGCTGTTAAAAAGAAAATAAAAAACTGACATGAGAGAACGAAAAGTTCACAGATGTTTATATATATATATATATATATATATATATAATGCTTGCTGCAGGCACTATACAGACTAACTTTTGTCAAATAAAGTTAGACCAAAGAGCCTCATATAACGAGACATTATCACAACTCCTACTCTAAGCAGGCTACATAATGAATGAATAGAACAAAAAAGCTTCAACCATTTTTCTAACACATCCTCCAAAAGAGTCTTCATTTCACTCTCTAGTTTTGCCATCATATCCTGAGATTTGTCCACAGATGGCTCTAGCTTCGAAGTCAGACATTGAAGCCTCTTCGGTATCAAGATTAATTTTGTTCTCCATTACCCCATGAGAATGAACAGGTGCTGGTGTATAAAAAATTAAATTCAACAATGAAATACTTTATTAGCTTCACAAATAGGTGGTGATATAATTATGTTAGCCCTCTATGGGTCCACTTATTTTAAGAATAACGAATTATTCTTGATCTGAGTTTTCTTTTATTTAATTTCATTTTAAATTAATAGTTCAGATTAACTAGGATTAATTAAGTGTATTATATTTCTCTCTTATATAAAAATAATAATATTTGTGTGGAATTTTTCCTATGAATTAATGACATAATTTTCTATAATGCATTTGCTAAAAGTAAAAATGGAAGGATAACAGGATAAAGTATACTGCATTACTCACTCTTTCTTATTAATAAATATAATAATTGTAAAACCAAAAATCAGAGACAATAGAAAAACAAAAAGGCTAGACTTGAACAAATATATTATGTAATTTTCTTCCTCAGTTGTCTGTCCGGATTTTTGCTTTTAGAATTATTATAATAATTGTAAAACCAAAAATCAAAGACAATAAAAAAACAAAAAGGCTAGACTTGAACACAATAAGAAGTTTCTTTGAAGAGGTAATGTATATTAACACAATAACATTCTTTTGAGGAAGTTGTGTCATTACACTCTTCAAATGTTGGTAAATAATTTAATATCAAACCTTGTAGTGGGATCGAGTTTGAATTTATTGAAAAAGTAAAAAACTTAAATTCTATTTTTGTTTCTTACACAGTCTAGCTCTTCTTTAGTTATAATTTCTTTAAGCCATCTATTTTTTATTAGCCCTCCTAACCCTCGAATATTGAAAGATATAATTTTTATTTGACAACTTTGATTTTTCCTTCTCTCCTTCTTTATTTAAGTACCTTATCTCTTTCTTTAATTTTTTAAATTTACTTATTTTAATATTTTATTCACTAGCAAAACAACACTTATAAATCTTTCACTAGAAATTTTTCTAATTTACTTTTAGAGTTATATATTGAAGAGTGATTTTTTTTGTCGTCTACATCATACTAGGTGTGTTGAAATATGCAGTTTGTACAAATGTTTTTGTACACAAGTTGGAGTACTCTTAGTATTATGTTATATATATATTCAATTAAAAAGTTTTAATATTTTTAATAATATTAATATCATTAATCGAAAAATAAAATTCTATATAGGTTCCTTAATGAATGTTGATATAAATGATATAAAGAGACGTGACTTTTATATCGATTATTAAATTGAAGTAAAAAATACATTTATTATATCGCTCATAAATATGACAAATGTAGAAAAGCATTTAAAAAGAAAAAAAATATATATTACATAGGTTATGAGTAGCAACAAATGTGAAAGAGGCTTTTTATATTGATTATAGCTAGAATCGATACAAAAAGTTTCACATTACATCGGATGCTAATAATAATTTATGTAATATCTTTATTTTTTTTAAAAAAAGTGTGTTGATAAAAATATATGTGACAAGTATATATATGTATATATATATGAAATAAAAGCCTAAAATGTTAAAAATAACTAAAAATATTACAAAATTAAAAATAATAGTAAACGGTTAAATTTTGGATTTAAAATCTCCAACAAGATTACTTATCATATTTACTATCCCATTTTAAATAACTTTTATTTTTAGAGTGACTATATCCAAACTTTTTTAGAAATTATGATTATTTATACTTTTTTTATTCTAAATTTTGACAACTCAATTTATGATAATAAATCTCTATGTAAGAACTCTATAATTAAACATATACTAGATGAAGTTGCTACTACAAAATTTGAATCAAAAACAAATTTTTAACTATTTATTAAAAGTATAAATCTTTTATAAAAAGAGACTATAAAAGTTAAAGGTGAAACCAATCATTCACGGTAAAAAAAAAAAGCTTAGGTATCAAATGTAACGTAAACCTAAAAACAAGTTAGAAAACCACGTAGAAAATGCCAAAAAAATTTTTGATACAGACAACTAAGGAATCAAATGAACGTGAGAGTAAAAGAGTGACAACATAAGATTAGGCAGACACTACTGGCAAGGTTCGAAGGTTTGGGCTTAACAACTGCCGGCTTCTTCTTCTTGGCAGGGGAAGAAACAAAAGGCCTGGTAGGTCTCGAGGTGGCGGCGACGGCAAGGTTTGAAGGAGGTCCTGGAATGAGTGGGGGAAGCGGCGAAAAAGCATTTCTAGCCTGCTGGCTAATAGGGAAAAACTGGAGGTCTGCGTAGGAAAAGAGGAGGTGCGAAAAGCATTCTTGGGGTGCAAGAAGAAATGACCTACTACCATTCCTCTAAAGCCCATTTGGACACTTATTGGGCTCGTGTGATATCGACCCGATCTTAAAAGATAATAAGTTCTACGTCAAAAGCCGAAACCCTAGGCTCCGATCCATCTTTCTTCCATCGGCGCGGCGAACACACACACAGGTAAGTCGGAATGGGAAGGGTAATTCGCGCTCAGCGTAAGGGTGCGGGGTCTGTTTTCAAGTCCCACACCCACCACCGCAAGGGCCCGGCCAGGTTCCGCAGCCTCGACTTCGGCGAACGCAACGGCTACCTTAAGGGCGTGGTCACCGACATTATCCACGATCCCGGTCGCGGTGCTCCACTTGCCAAGGTTACATTCCGTCATCCCTTCCGCTACAAGAAGCAGACGGAACTCTTTGTCGCCGCCGAAGGTCTCTACACTGGACAGTTCGTCTACTGCGGCAAGAAGGCCACCCTCGTTGTTGGCAACGTCTTGCCCCTCCGATCCATCCCCGAGGGTGCCGTCATCTGCAACGTTGAACACCATGTCGGCGATCGCGGCGTCTTCGCCAGAGCCTCCGGTGACTACGCCATTGTTATCAGCCACAACCCCGATAATGACACATCTAGGTTACCACTCGTGCTTTTCTATTTTTCACTCAGGATTATTGTTTTTGGATTGTTTTGTTTGCTTTCGTGATTCAAAATCCGTGTTTGAGAAGTGGGTCTATTGCTTTGCGTAATGGTGGTGGTTTATTTATTTTCTACTGTTAACTAAGTGAATTATATTTTGTAATATTGTAGAAAATCAGGGAAGTGAAAGCTTAGTATTTACTTAAGGATTATGGATGGATAGTGTCGAGATTTCCATCGAATGTATTTGTAGCAGAAAATACGAAAAAGAAATGAAATGAACTTTAGCTTATGGTAAGTTAAAAAAAGTAGTTTTTAGAGAAGTTAATATTATTGAGCTTGCACAAATTAGCTAATAGATGAATTTGTTTCTGCTTTAAGTGGGTACAAAGATGGTAACCAGCCTATCTGATTCTTATTTTAAGCGAGTTATATGCTCAAATACCAAATTAGGAGTTGATAATCTGGAAGATATATGAATAATTCTGTATGTTTATGTAATAGCTATCGTTTTGATCATTTTAGTGGAGTTGGATTTTGTAAAGTGGATGTCTGCTCTATGGAAAACTTTGCAAGGGTTTGAATGCGTCTTTGCACTCTGTTGGCAGGATCAAGCTTCCTTCTGGTGCGAAGAAGATTGTGCCGAGTGCATGTAGGGCAATGATTGGGCAAGTTGCAGGTGGAGGGAGAACTGAGAAGCCTCTTCTTAAGGCTGGTAATGCTTACCACAAGTTTAGAGTGAAGAGGAACTGCTGGCCTAAGGTGCGTGGTGTGGCTATGAACCCAGTTGAGCATCCTCATGGAGGAGGTAACCACCAGCACATTGGGCATGCTAGTACTGTCAGACGTGATGCTCCTCCTGGCCAGAAGGTTGGTCTCATTGCTGCCAGGAGAACTGGTCGTCTTAGGGGGCAAGCTGCTGCCACTGCTGCTAAAGCTGACAAGACTACTTAGAGAGATTGTAAGAGATATGCTTAATTACAAATTTTCAAATTTTGTTTTTTTGATAGTTTATTTTCAACTGTTTGGCTACTATTTTGAGCACCATAAATATGAAGCTTGTAACGTGCGGTGTTTTATGTTTGATTAAGATCTGTGCAATCCTGCTGTTTATCAATCATTTGGTGATTTCATGTAGTTTCAGAACTAGGAACGTTCTAGTATGGTTTCCCTCCTTTTGTGGACCATTTCCGATCCATATTTTTCTTAGATAAACTTAGTCTTTTTTGCCAGTATTGAAATGCAGTTTTTCTATCGTTAATTTTCTATTTTAGGAGTTTTGCTCAACTGTTATTCAGACTGGTGCAGCTGAACTGTTCTGGTAGTTCGATTTTGAAAAGGCGTGACTGGTGCAGCTGAACTGTTCAGGTAGTTCGATTTTGAAAAGGCGTGTTGCTTGAATGCTAAAAGTGAAACCCTTTTGTTTTTGTACAATAAATCATTTAGGACATGGTTGTTATACGCTTTAGAGAGCAAGTTGAAAGTCTGATTAGTGGTGGACTATTTTTATAATATTAATGTTCTGAAATCTGGGTCTCTTTTTTATATTGTTTTTATCTATTGTTCAACTCTGATTACTTCAGATCCCTGTCTTTTACTGCATCCCTTGTTGAAATGGATCCGCATCGTTAGTGTAGGTTAACTGAACCAGAAAGCATCTCCAGCACATCACCAGCTCATGCCACCATCTTTGCACATGGCTAGCCATTTTCCAGCACATGGCCAGCTACCTCAACCACCATCTTTTCATCATTTTCACATTGCAATTTATATTTCTTTAT
>Ga0209489_103161_pt1 | contig 32495 bp, 19 predicted proteins | sample SiratrowhiteBW_FD_187527 | JGI IMG/M metagenome (GOLD analysis project Ga0209489, IMG submission 187527) | Root nodule microbial communities of legume samples collected from California, USA - Siratro white BW (SPAdes) (version 2) | ecosystem: Host-associated > Plants > Roots > Nodule | place...
GATCTTCTATAGCAAACATTTCATATTGACGTTTAAGCATAGTCAATTTATTTCTTTTTACCTCTTTTGAACCTTCATATGTGAGAGCAAGTGTATCCCACATCTCCTTAGCACTGACCATGGCATGCACCTTTGACATTTCTTCCTCGGATAAAGCACACATTATAATATGCCTAGCTTTAGCATTATTTTGACAAACATGTTTTTCCTCCACAGTCATAGATTCAAAAGAAAGCAATTCTCCTGATTTATCAATCAATGTAGGTATGTCATTTTTGATAATATTAATTAACTCCATACCGTTATATTGGATGAAGCTAATCATCCTCATCTTCCAAAGCTCATAATTTTGGCCCTTGAACAAGGGTGGTCAACTCACATGTAGTCCGTCTCCTTCCATTGAGTTCCTGTAGGATCGTGCCTGAAGTCCTGTGAAGAACTAACCTCTGAGGTTAGCTCTGATACCAACTGTAGGAATAGCTGGCTCCAGAAGGGGGGGTTGAATGGAGCCTGAACTCAATTTGCTATAAATAGAAACCACCAACCAAGACAAAAATATATAAGCACAGATAAAGCAGTTTTATACTGGTTCAGTTATAGGCATAAATTTAGTTAAAAGAATCTGAAAACTATAAGATATATGGAAGCTATATTAGAGTAGAAATAGGAGCAGTGAAAACAGCAGTTTTAATTGCTTTTAATGACCCTAAACAGTTAAAGAGAACTAAAGAAAAATGGATGAGGCACAAGAGAATGAAATGCTTTAAAACAGATTGCTCAAAGCCAATCAAGATAGTAAAACTGCCACAAAATGATTCAGAAAGGTTCGACAATGATGCAGTAAAGGCACAACAATTAGCAAGAAATCAGAATACAAGAATTATTCAGAAAATGATCTATTATGCAGTTTTTAAAAAATAGATAGAAAATCAGTAGTAAGAATTAAGCGCAATTGCGATGAACAAACTCAATGTTGTAGAGTATAAATAGTACACCAATACAATTTTAACAAAGAACGAATCAATATACACGTGTTGGTAGTGGGTAGGCCAACAAATCAAACAAGAATGTAAGAGAAGGTGTAGGAATAGCTGGCTCCAGAAGGGGGGTTTGAATGGAGCCTGAACTCAATTTGCTATAAATAGAAACCACCAACCAAGACAAAAATATATAAGCACAGATAAAGCAGTTTTATACTGGTTCACCCTAATCTCTTGGGCTACGTCCAGTTCTCCCTTGAACAAACCGTTCAAGAGGTTCCACTATTTAGCAAATAGTTACAACAAGTACACAAACCTCTCCAGGTTACAACGAGTACACAAACCTCTCCAGGTTATTACGAGTACACAAACCTCTCCAGGTTATACTAGTCCCAATCTCCCCCTAAGATCAAGACCACTCAAGATTTAAAGAAACACTCTCAAAGGAGAGAACAATGAAAGCTCACAAGGGTTTACTTCACAATGGTGAAGAATTACACAATGGTTTCACACAACCCAAAAACTCTATATGCTCTCTATAGCAGATTGACAATAAACACTCAGTATATTTTCTTCAAATGTATTGTATGATGTTTTTCTCTTTTCGCTTCTCCTTGTTATTCTTCAACTTGAACTTGCTCCTCTATATGTAGCCTTTTAGAAACTAGCCGTTGGGATGCTTGAACAGAGTAATCTTGACTTTTTGATGTATGAAGCTCAAATTGGAAATACTTCTCTAATTTTCTTACTGCATTAAACTTGATTAAGTCTGTATCGGAAATAATTTATTATAACATAGAGAAATTATATCTGAGATACTCATCAATAATTTGAATAATTTCTATTATGAACAGATTTGAACGTTAATGCACATTATGATATAAAATCAATTAACCACAATTAAATGCTTCATAATAATTTGAATATTTTCCGTTATGAACAAATTTGAACGTTAGAGCACAATATGATATAAAATCAATTTAAATCAAATTAATAACACATAAAAGTAAATAGTAAGAAAACTTATCTCTTTATAGACCATGTGTCTCCTGCTTTAATAATAATAATAGTAATGTTAACTGCGCAATGTATATAAGTCATCAAATATATAAATGTATACTTCAGTTTTGTTATCATCAAAACTTTATCAAATGATTTGATCCTCTAAAGGGACTTTGGACCGTCTAATGTTCAACAGAAGCATCAAGAAAGAAGAACACAAGCAATTTATATTGGTTCACCCTTACTCAAGGGCTACATTTAGTCTTCCTTACCACACCAGCAAAGAAAATTTCACTAAAATATTCAATTGTACAATTACAATCAGTCACACAGTTCTCACACCCTGCAAGAACCAAGAACACCACTGAACTATAGACCTACACCCCGTAGCCCCCAATTAATTCAGCAAAACACAAGGCTAAACCGTATAGCCCACACCTTACACAATTGTTCAAAAATTGTATAAGATCATAATGAAAGAACACAATATTTGAAACAAATAGGTTCAAAAAAAGGTTAAAGGAAACCCCCTAATTGGCGCAACACATAAGGTGTGCACAAGCTTGAAGATTCTCGATGACACAACTCAATGGTTAAGACTCAATCTCCAAAAACAAACCCTTCAATCCTCTTGAAAATAAAAATGATCAAGATTGCTCAGAATGTTTTTCACAATTGATGTTCTCACGCTTCTCTATTTTCAAAATATGAAAACCCAATAGTTTTTAAACCCTAAAAACCAAACTGCTTTTTAAAAATGACAGTTAAAACAGTTTGCTGCAGAACATGAATAAACAGATTTCACAGAAGGGGAAATCGATTTATTTTGCTACAGAGGTTGAAACTCAAAGCTTGGTTTTCCTTGAGTTTCGTTATCATCAAAACTTTATCAAATAATTTGATCCTCTAAAAGGACTTTGGACCGTCTAATGTTCAGCACCTTTAATATTAAAACTTTATCAGATATGTATAAATTTTACTTTTATTATGAAAGTGAAGTCTTAGTAACAATAAATCTTAATTTACCCCCTTTTAATAATTAATTGGATGTTAAAATTTGTTGTTTTGTATAGTATATGTTTTATCATTGATAGGTTTTTTATTTTTTAATTTCATTAATTTTAAATTGATTTCTGTTATTAAATTGGGTTGATTTTACTGTTTATTTTCCTTTTATGATTTAATTTACTATTTAACAAGTTTTTATGGTGCAAGAGCAATTTTCTGTTGAGAATATGTAAAATTTGAAGAAAAGAGTAGAAAGGAGCTGAATTGGAAGAAAAGTACAGAGGAGGGACATAAGTGACTTCTGGCTTAAGCTGGGATTATAGCTTGGAATAAATCTCACTTAAAGAATGTTCTAGGGTAGCCCTAATTTGATGAAGGGAAAGATGCAATTGCGAATCAACATTGATTTACACACATTAAAGGCTGCACATGTTGACTTAGAGGAGAAAAAAACTATATAAAGCCGAAAACTAGGTGAAAAGAGATATACACAGAATCACTCATTGATGGCTGCCGCTTGGGAGAAAACAATTGTTATTTTCTTTTCTCTTGTGAATTTCATGGCTACCATGCGTAGCTAAGCTTCTTATTCTTGGGATTGGATGTAATTTCTCAATTTTGAATGCATCTTGACATTACATGATATCATTGAATTCAATTAGTATTGTTTTATGTTTCAAATTATCAGTTATTTATTATAGAATTCTAATTGTGACTGGGAAGCATTATTGGAATTTAGAACTAGACGTAATACGCAGTGCATGTATAAATTCAGGGATGAATATAATGTATTGTCTGCTTATAGCAACATTGTTTAATGCTAATTAACATATTCTGGTAACTGGGGACAAAGATGGGTATTTTAATCTATGAATTTCAATTATAGAGGAATCAGATTGAATGATCTTAATTGCGCAGAATGGTAACTGAAGGAAACGATATTAACAGTAATTGATCAAGAGTGTATAAGAAGAGTAATACAATTCAATCCCAAGATCTTTATCAATATAAATTTCATCAATTCGTTTGTTATTTGCGTTAATTTACAATTCAATATTCACCACAAATTCATTACACACAATTACGTTGTTCTAATTCACGATCTATCAATACATTTGAAATTTTCAATTATAAATTTCGTTCTCTATGGAGACGATACTCTTACTAATTTTCTATATTACTTTCGTACTTAATATACTTGTTGACAGGACGTATCAAGTTTTTGACGCCGTTGCTGGGGAACGATGAAATATTGGAATTGGAATTTGGATCGATAGTATTGTGGAAACTGTGATTTTGATGATCGTTGAACCTTTGCTATTAACGAAAATTTCGTTAATTTATGCGTTTAAGAAATCAGGTTACGCAGGAGCAATTACTTTTCAACTTAGATATCAACAAAACATTGAGGAATATTTGGCAAAGGAAGAAACGTGAACAGAAGATTTGTGATGCTAAAAAGAATAGTTGTGCAACCATTGCAGAGACAAATCACAATGATCGAGATAATCCACCACGAAAAAGAATTTTGGGCGATTATGCTTTGTAGTAAGGGCCCAGATATTTTTCAAGTATTGTTATTCCTAATACAGCTCGGGTGATAGAGAAGAAGCCTGCACACTTGACTCTCATAAGTAGTCATCAATTCACAAGATTGGATCATGAGGACCCCTATACTCATTTATCCACATTCTATGAGTTAACTGCTACAATGGAATTCAAGGAACGAGACAAGGAATCTGTATATCTGAGGTTGTTTCCTTTTTCGTTAGCAGGGAAAGCAAAAGAGTGTTTGAAATCATATCCCAATCAAAGTCTTACAAGCTGGAGTGATGTAGAGGAAAATTTTCTACAAAGGTTTTTCCCTCCATCTCGTTTCATCAAAGCTAAGTCAGAAATCTCAAATTTTTGTCAAGGACCAGATGAAGCATTATGTGCAACATGGGAGAGATTTAAGGTTATGTTGAGAAGGTGTCCTAATCATGGTTTTGAAGAAATTGTACAACTCAATATCTTTCATAACGGATTGAGGCCAGGTACAAAAATGATTCTAGATGCAGCAACAGGAGGCACAATGATGGCAGTAGATGTGGATTAGGCAAATAGAATTATTGATGCATTAGCGTCTACAGATTTTCAAGCACAGTATGGTAGGCAAAGTGTTCAAAAGAAGGGTGTGTTTAAACTAAATACTTCAGATGCAATTCTGGCACTGAACAAGATTTTGACGCAGTAGATAGAAGCATTGACTCAACAGATGGCAAAGTTACCACAACAATTACAAGTTGTTCAATCTGCACAACCTGTGACGTATCAGAATCAACCACTGTATTGTGATTTTTCCAAAGGCAATCACTTAAATGGAAATTGTTCTCAGAAAACTACAGAGGGAGTAACAGGAGGAGAAGAAGTGCAATATATGGGAAATCCAGGCAGGCAGATTGGTCAGCAAGGAAATTTTCCAAATAATGCACCTCAAGGCTGGAAAAATCCTCCAAATCGGCCCTGGGGATGGAAGCAGGAGACTGGTACCTCTAGTAGACAACCAATGTATCAGCAACAATAGCAGCAATACCCAACTCTTCAGGACAAAACCAGTAAATTAGAAGACACTCCTGAAAAGTTTATGCAATCTTCTTTATCAAATCAGAAAAATCATGAAGCTTCACTTCGAAATCTGGAGACTCGAGTGGGGCAATTGGCGAAGCAGCTAGCAGAAGAGCAAGGAGGTCAATTTTCAGCTAATACTCAGACCAAGCTGAAAGAACAGTGTAAACCTATTACAATCCAAAGTGGGAAGAAGGTTGGTTCTGATGTTAACAAAGAGACTGCAACAGAGAGGGATGACAATAGAAGAAAGGAGGGTGTTGAAATAGAAGGCGAGGTGGCTGTAGACAGTGAACATGCGGTAGTGGAAGGAAGTAGTTTAGATGGTTACAAGTCGAATCTTGATACTGGAGGAATTCCAACTAAAGAGAAGGATGCAGTATAAGAGAAATTAGAAGTTGATATTACGAAGAAAGTTTCTGATGAAGGGCACACTTGGAAGAAAGCAAAGTCAAGCATACCAGTTAAGAATGTGCCTTATCCACATGCACCTTCCAGAAAAGAAGTTGAGCGGCAATTCATCAGATTTACTAAGATCCTCAAAAACCTGCAAATAAATATCCCATTTATTGGGGCATTACAACAAATTCCTACATATGCTCGATTTATGAAGGAACTTCTTACAAAGGAGAGGAAATTCCCTAAACAAGAAACTGTAGAGTTAGAGGTAGGGTGTAGTGCAATTATTCAGAAGGCTAGCCCTCATAAATCATGTGATCGAGGGAGCTTTACATTACTAATTATAGTGGGAAATTTATATGTAGGTAAACCACTGTTAGATTTGGGAGCGAGCATTAATTTGATTCCTTTGTCCATGCTGCAGAAGATTGGAGATGTTAAGGTAAGGCCAACACATATGACACTGCAGTTAGCCAATCGATACATCAAACATCCTTATGGTGTTGTTGAGGATTTAATAGTTAAAGTGGACACATTCCTTTTTCTAGTGGATTTTGTAGTAATGGATATAAAAGATGTGGAGGTGTCTCTTATTCTAGGGAGGCCATTCATGAAAACAACAAAGATTATAATAGATGTTGACAAAGGGAAGTTGAAAATGTGTGTTGAGAATGAAGAAGTGAGTTTTAATGTGTTTGAGGCTATGAAGCATCCCAATGATAAGAAGGATTGTTTTAGACATGATGTTATAGAGGAAGAGAGTGGTAAAGTGCAAAGAAGTACGGGAAATTCAAATATTCTACTGTAGGTTATCACTAAACCAGTAGAAGAGTTGGCTTATACAAAGAATAAAGAAACATTAGCTCTAGCTAATGAGTTAGATCAAACTAAAGTAGTAGTGCAGGAGGTGACAATCAAAGAAGAACTACCAGCAACACAGAGAAACCATAATTAAAAGTGCTTCCTCCTCATTTAAAGTACATTTTTTTATAAGGGAATGAAAGGAAGCCAGTAATCATTAGTAGTTCTTTAACTACTGTAGAAGAAGAGAAGGTGATTAGAGTGTTGAAAGCCAATCAAGGAGCAATTGGGTTAAGGTTATCTGATTTGAAAGGAATAAGCCCTGCTTATTGCATGCATCGAATTCATATGGAGGAAAACTTCAAGCCTGTTGCACAGCCACAAAGGAGATTGAATCCATCCATGAAAGAAATTGTGAAGAAAGAAATGCATAAGCTGTTAGAGGTTGGCATGATATATCCCATCTCAGATAGTGCATGGGTGAGTCTTGTTCAAATGGTTCCTAAGAAAAGTAGCGTGACTATTATACACAATGGTAGGAATGAACTCATTCCTACAAGAACTGTTACTGGCTGGAGAATGTGTATTGATTATAAAAGTTGAATCAAGCTACAAGAAAAGACCATTTTCCATTACCCTTTATGGATCAAATGCTGGAAAGATTGCCAAGGAAGACTTATTATTGTTTTTTGGATGGCTATTCTGGCTATAACCAAATTACAATAGATCCACATGACCAAGAGAAGACAAATTTTACAAGTCCATTTGGTATTTTTGCATAAAGAAAAATGCCCTTTGGACTGTGTAATGCTCCTGCAACTTTTCAAAGATGCATGTTGGCAATATTTTCTAATATGGTGGAAAATTGCATAGAAGTCTTGATGGATGATTTTTCAGTTTTTGGATCTTCTTTCGATTCATGTCTGGATAATTTGAATATTGTGTTGGGAAAATGTGTGGAGACCAACCTAGTGCTTAATTGGGAAAAATGTCATTTCTGAGTGAGGCATTAAAGTTGACAAAGCCAAAGCGGAAGTCATTGAAAAGCTGCCCCCACCTACAACTATCAAAGGAATTCGAAGTTTTCTTAGTCATGTTACATTTTATAGAAGGTTTAACAAGGACTTTTCAAAACTTGCAAAGCCACTGTGCAATTTATTGAACAAAGATACACCATTCAAATTTGATCAAGAATGTGTGGCAACATTTTAAAGTTTAAAGGAGAAGCTTACTATTGCATCAATTATTATTGCACCCGACTGGAATCATGGGTTTGAGCTTATGTGTGATACAAGTGACTATACAGTGGGAGCAGTACTGGGACAAAGGAAAGGAAGATTGTTTTATGTCCACTATGCCAGTAAAGTGTTAAATGATACACAAAGTAACTACAGTACTACTGAAAAAGAGTTGTTGGCAATTGTGTATGCTTTGGAAAAATTTAGAGCTTATCTCATAGGCTCCAAGATCATTGTGTACACAGATCATGCTGTCATTATATATTTGATGACTAAACTAGGGTCAAAGCCAAGATGGATCAGGTGGATGTTGCTGTTATAAGAATTTTATCTGGAAATCAAAGATAAAAAAGGAAGTGAAAATCATGAGGTTGATCATCTATCCAGATTGGCTAATGAGGAAGTTACTTCAATGGAGATAGAAGTGGCGGACGATTTTCCAGATAAGAAATTTTTGATAGTACAGGAAAGAGCCTGGTTTGCTGATATGGCCAATTTTAAAGCTGCAGGTATTATACCAGAAGATATTAGTTGACAACAGAGAAAAATATTATTCAAGGAGGTAAACCAGTACATATGGGATGATCCCTACTTGTGTAAGATAGGAGCAGATAATTTGTTGAGGGGATGTGTAACAGAGAATATTTCAAAAAGGCATGAGTTGCCACTACAGAACATTCAAGAAATTGAAGTGTTTGACTATTGGGGAATTAATTTCTTAGGTCCATTGCCAAACTCATTCTCTAATGAGTACATACTGTTGACAGTGGAATATGTTTCAAGATGGGTTGAAGCCATTCCTACACAGAAAGCTGATTCAAAGACGTTGATAAAATTTGTAAAGAAACATATCTTTTGCAGGTTTGGCACATCGAGAGTACTGATCAGTGATGGAGGAGCACATTTTTGCAATGTTCAATTGAAAAAGGTGTTGGAGCATTATGGGGTCAAACACAGAATAACCACAACTTATCATCCTCAAACTAATGGTCACGCAGAGGTTTCTAATAGGGAGTTGAAAAGGATCTTGGAGAAGACAGTTGCATCTTCATAGAAGGACTAGGCTATCAATCTAGATGAAGCTCTGTGGGCATACAAAACAGCTTTTAAGACACCAATAGCTTTGTCTCCATTCCAATTAATTTATGGGAAGGCTTGTCATCTTCCTGTGAAATTGGAACATAGAGCTTTTTGGGAACTTAAGTGACTTAACTTTGATTCTAAAGCTTCAGCAAAGAAAAGAATGATCCAGTTGAATAAATTAGAAGAAATGCGACTGAATGCATATTAGTCGTCTCAGCTATATAAGGAGTGAGTTAAAGCTTATCATGAGAAGAAACTTTTGGAAAGATATTTTCAACTAGGACAACTAGTTGTTTTGTTCAATTCCAGATTAAGGTAAATTAAAATCGAGGTGGTCAGGACCTTTTGTGGTCAAGCAGGTCAATTAGTATGGAGCAGTGGAGATAGAAGATACTAAATCTCAGAGAAGTTGGTTGGCGAATGGGAAGAGGTTAAAACACTACAAAGGTGTTGAGATAGAGAGGCTCATCACAGTGATAACATTGAGCAATTAGAATATTCACCCGTCAAGTTATATGACGTTAAACAAGCGCTAACTGGAAGACAATCCAGCACTTAAAAATTTTAGCATTTAGAATTTTAGGACATTTAGTTTAATTTTTATTAGATAGTCAAGTAAGTAGGTAGTTAAATTTTAGAATATTTAAGTGCATACATATTATTTTTCTTTCTCTTATAAAAAAAAATAAAAGATATTTGGTTCGTTTAAGCTGAAATTTCAGCTTGGGCTATTTGCCACTTGGTGCGCTTTAGCAGAGTTTAGTTCAAATATATATGAAAACTACCTTGCCTCACAAGGTCACTTCTCACTGCAACTCTCGAAGTGACGTTTCAAGTTCTCATCATTCTCTTTGCTTTAGCTTACTACTCGAGGAATCAAGGTAAGAAACTGCAAAATTTTTCTTCCATATTTCGAAAATCATGCCTTGTAACCTCGAGGATGTATGCTAGAAGTATGATTTAGGTAGAATACTAAATCTGTTGTTAGCACCAGTGGGTTGCTATGAAGATTTGATGAAGCCAACCATGTGAAGAAGTGCAAGACCATGTGATCATATGTGGACTGCATGAAAGATTGAAAGGCTCGGTCTAGAACTTAGGATTTTGTGTTGTGTGACAAGTTTGATTCAATTCAGCATTATAAGCATTTTCAATCAAGGATAAGCTCCATGTTTTCAAATCTGATTTAACTAAAGTTTTGAGAAATTACTAAAATCAGATTTTGAGTTTTGAACAACTGTTTTAACTAACTAGAGAAAAACAATCGACTATTTGACAAAACAGTCGACTGAATTTTAAATGACAGCTGTCTATAAATAGTTGGCGCGAAATTTTGGAACATAAAAATAAAATCATTCTGAATCATTTTCCAATAATGTGCTATGAGTTTTCCAAGAGAGAGAAAAAGCGCCTTAACAACTTTTGTGATCATTCGGAAAGCTCTTCAAGAACTGTTTTCTCAATACTACTGGAGCTTTGAATTGACTGTTGTTGCTATACTGCTGATCTGATCATTCTGAATAAGCCATCTTATTACTTTTGCAATTTGTTCTTGTATCGAAGTGCTTGTGCCATTGTGGTTATTTGAAATCTTTCATTGTACTGGATTCTATTATGGTGTGAGTTACCTGGTTGGTAACTCTGTTTGTACAATGGGTTTTGTACAGGTTGTAACTTGCTGAGGGGATCAGTATGGGGTTTTATGGGTTATATAGTGGATTCTGTATAGTTCTTGATCTGTTGTAGGTTTCAGCGGATTGTTTTCTACAGGATGCACGGTATTCTTGCGGGTTGCAAGATTGTGTTGTAAACTGATCTGTTAGATCTTTTTTATAGTGGAAATCCTTACAGTGGTGTAAGGGACTGGACGTAGCCCTTGTGAAAGGGTGAACCAGGATAACTTGTTGTGTCTTGTTCTCTCTTGCTCTCTCTTGACTGTTCTTGATAAATCTTGTTGTTTTTCTTGAATTTTCAGAATCTGTTAAACCTTGTTAATTGAATAATTTCCTCAACTTTCTGAAAACATTTTAAGTAACTTTTGAAAACATATATTATGTTTAAACACAGTCTATTCTTGACATTTCTGAATCTGATCAATAACCAGAAGGGTTCACTATTCATCAATCAGTTTTTCTAGAAAAGTTGATTTTCCACAATTACTGGTTAAAAATAGTTTTAATACATTAAACAAAGGTTGTCTTGTTTGATAATAGGTTCTTTAATCTGTAATTCATTATAAACTTAGATTTGATTTAATTCTTTAATTTCTTGAATTAATCCTTGAACAGTTGTTTTACTGCACATTATTTTTTTAGAACTTGCTTAACAGTCTACTGGTTTTTCAGAATTAAATCTGTCTTCAGTCTACTGATTCTGTGTGATTGTTATTATTAGTTTTATATCTTTGCTTATAGCATTTTATATTTGAATAGTTTCTTTAAAGATTTTTTCATTTCTCATATTGAAAAATACATTTGCGAAAAGTTTTGAAGGAGTTCAATTCACCCACCCCTCTTGAACTTGGCTAAAACATATTTTACATATGCCATTTGTAAAAAAGGGTATACTGTTACTGTGAGGGTAGATTAGGGTTTATCGAGAGGAAAATTTGGGTTTTTATGGTTGCTGGGAGGTAGAGAGGTAAGAAATAGTGTTAGATTGTGTTTTGTATCACGAACTCTGCTTTTCAGTGACAATGCCACGTTTCAAGTATATCGCTCCAGTGAGAGAACGGTCGCAGCGAAAATGGAAGGAGTAGTTCATGGATGAAGCTATCCCACTAGGGGAAATCCCAGAAAGTGAGAACTCGAATACGGTACAGGCCGAAAGAGAGGCGAGGAGGTTCTTAAATCTGAACAAAGAACACCGATTTGACGAGCAAAAATGTGGAATTTCATACCCTAGAATTTCATACCCATGATGTCTTCCTCATGGGTCTTTTGAGAAGAAATTAGAGGAAACTAGCGGAACCCTTGAAGAAGAACGATGCTGAATTGGAGGAAACTAGCGGAACCCTTAAAGAAGAATGATGCCGACGTCGTGCGAGAATTTTACGCAAATTCTTGGGCAAAGAAACAACAAAGAGAGGAGAGGAAAACAATGGTGAGAGGTAGGTGGATTCCGTATAGTCCACAAGCCATAGATGACTTCTTGGGAAACCCATTTCCCGATCAATCAGACAAATGTGATTTTCAGAAGCTGTAGAGTAAGAAAAGGGGTTTTAGTAACCGAAAGGTAGTTGATGTATTGTGTATCCCTGAAAAGGGGTATCAGATTTCACCTTCAGGGAAACAAACCAGGATACGAAGAAGCGATATGAAGACTCTGGCTCAAGTGTGGCTGACTTTTATGCTATCCAATATTATACTGATCGAGCATGTGTTTGATGTAAACGTGTCAAGGTGTAACTTCTTGTTTTCAATAATGTAGGATGATTATAAAATCAATGTTGAGAATTATTTCTGATGAGTTGTAACGTTTTATTGATTGGGAAAGGATCACTGAAGGTGAACGTATGGGAACGCTTGGATTTCTAGCATTAATTATTACACTGTGTAAGAATCGTGGAGTAGGTGGAGCCAAAGATGAAAATTTGAGCAACTATTGATAAGAAGTTTATTGTTCACTTCTATACCAATGCTGAAGAGAACCCTGACAAGAAAAGCAAGGCACCTACTCTCTCAAGATTACCTTCATCACCGTCACTTGATGCTGTTGAAAAGAGGTTCATGAAGCACTTGTATCATATTGAAAATCAATATAATGTTTTGTGTAGAGGGATACTGCATATTTATCAAGGACTGCAGGACAAAGATAGCCCTGAACCTTTTCTGGATCCGGATGAGTTTTATTCTTTCTTTAATTGGCCCGGGGACAGGCCAAGCTCGCTGAGAGGAGGTGACAAGGACAAATATGTAGAAGAACATAGCACTACACAAAAGGTGAATGCAAACGCAGTAGAAGATGTAGCAGACTCAGCTCGGGCTGCTGCTGCTGAACCTTCAACAAGAGCTAGGGATGAGGATGAACCTGAGCCACTGAAGACTTAGTACATCATCTCATCAAATTCAGATGAGGGAGACCAAAAGGAAGATGGTTTTGAGTGAGACTTAGCTGCAGATTACTATGAGCAATTGTTTCCAGATGACTAAAGCAGTTTGTTGATTGCAGAAGTAGGAAGTTTTGGAATGGTGCAGTGAAGACAATACAGTAAAATTTATTTTGGATAACTGTAATACAATTGTTGCACTTTTATGCTTATTTTGGATAACTGAATCTCTGGTGGATGACTGTATAACTGCTATGCACAATGGGAACTTAAGTAGGAGACTGGATGCTATGTTAGGAATGAGAAGTAATTTTAAAAATTTGGAATGATGTGTGAATGAAAGTAGCGTAACCTTTAATTTTAGCTTAAGCTAGCAGAGAAAGAAATTATAAAAGAACAGCATGATAACTTGAAGGATCAACAATTAACAATAATGACAGGATAGGAGAGAAATAAAAATGACAAGTAATATTTTTTATATTCCTTACGTGCTGACAGGACATATCAATCATCGTTTAAATTGAAAATTACAAAATTGGTAGTCTAATTAAAAAATATCACAAGTCATCCTTTTTCATTAAAATAAACTTATAAAGTTATTTTTACACTCGGAATAAATTTACAACCTACTGTAATGTAAGATTATGAAAAGGAATTATTCTAATATATCTCGACGTACTTGTAGATTTATTGACTTCAAGTTTTTGTTATAATAATTTTAGGATTTTTTTCTTCAATAAATAAGATTCTGTTGGTATTAAGTAAACTAAAAAAAATTAACCTATGAGGTTTCTACCTCAAACTACCACTTGATTAATTTTCATTATGAGAATCATAGTTCCGTTATTATTTTGATTTTTATGAAGAAGTCATTTTTAAACATAGAATTCAAATGTATAAAAAAGTTATTTCGATTAGCAAATAAACATCAATGTTGTGTGTTCATTTGTTATCGTTGATCGAGTTAATTATATTTAACGTGAAGATATTTAAGTTGATCAAAGCATTGAATTCAGAAAGAAACTATAATAGAAGAGGTTGGGTAATTGAAAAAGATGATTGTGAGATTCTATGCTACTCGAAAAAAGAAAAAAAAGAATGTGAATGTGCTTTGTCAACCTTTTGAGAAGGACGCAACTACATGTAAAGTTCTTGTGGTCAAGAATTAACAGGAGAATCACAATAGGACAGTGTGATGGACACCACATAAAAACAAACAGTTTCATCTTGCGGAGAGATTTGAGAAAATTATACAGTGAAGAAAATAATATTAAATGATTTAACGAAGGCATGCATAGAAGGTTAAGAGTGAAACAAATAACAAATTTTATATGATAATTTTAAGAATTCAAACGTGAGTTTAAATCAAATATTTGAATAAAAGTAAGAAAGTTTTGATTGTTATTAATTTCAAAGCAGCATTCAAATTACATCAATGTTTATATGGGATCTCTAAGTCTTGTGAGGAGTCAACTAAACACATTTTTTTATTTATAATAAATTCTATTTTTTTATGAATAATAAAAAATAAAATAAGTGGAAATATTTGAGATGTTTCAAGCTTTTGTACAAAAATATATACACATAAATTTCAAATCTGCTTCAGATATATAGAATTTCAAAAACTAACCAATAGACAGTTTTTCCACCAAATTGATCCACATAAAAAAAGACATAATATTCCAAAATTAACAGACAAAATAATAAGCATTCAAGTTCCCCAGAGTTTATCCATGCAGTGATTGAACCTTTTTCATGTAACAAATCCTGTATGGTGAAATATCTGATAAAGATGGGTGAGTTTGAGTAAAGTTCTTCACTTTTACAACATTTTGTGCAGCATAATGGTGGATAGGTAGAGTTAAGAAATTGAAATGAGAAATATTGTGTTTTCTATAATTTGGAGCATTTAAAGAATGAGAGGAATGTGTGTGTTCAAATATAAAGTTTTCATGATTATTCAACTTAGACAAAATCAGATGATTACCATTGTATTAAAATTCTCAATCTTCTCGATGAACACGTTATATACTTCCTTCTCAATGAAGTATCAAATCTCATTCAAGTAAAAAAGTACCAGATAATTTTTAGAAAATAAATTTTATTATAAAATTATTTGATACTCTTTTTACTGCTTAAGATAGATCTTCATAGATAACGCAGAAAAAAAATTAAATAGCTAAACCTAGAAGAAAGAGAACAAGCCCAAATTCTACCAATTGAGTCCCTTATTACATTTTTGTTGATGAGTTTTGCCCCAATATATAGGCCTACACGGTAGCAAAGATCAATCAAGCATTTAATATTTCATGTTTAAATTAAATTTATAATTCTTTAAAACCAGATAAATACACGCTTTTAATAAATATTTTCATCAAAGAGTAAATGCATACAAACGTTTAATAAATGTTAACGTTAATATGTAAAAATTATAAATGCATTATTAAATATTTTCATATAATAAATATAAATATTTAATGAATGTATTTGTTTAATTAAATAATACCATTAATAATATTTATTAAATATAATATATCATTAATATGCACTGAATTTATTAAAGTTGACTTAATGAAAAAAAAATGGATATATTCATGTTTTAATTAATATATGTAATAAACAACTTCATAAATAAATACATACATGATTATAATGAATGCATAAATTTTAATATGTAAAAAACATAAATAAACACATTAAATATTTTCTTATTATAATTATTTTCAATGATAAGTTTAACTTTAATATAAAAGTATTTTATTTATGCATTTATTTATTATAGTTTTTATATAAAAATTAAATAATACTCTCTCTATTTTTTTAATATCAATTTTTTATCAAAAAATCTGTTCCTTTTTATGTGTATTTTTTACACTTTAAAATAACATATTTTTCAGTTATATTATTAATTTAATTAATATAATAAAATTAGATGACAAAGGTAAAATGCCAATAACATAAATATACATTAAAATAAAAATTTTAAAGAAATACAACAACTAACTCACTTCAAAATACATTAAAATAAAAAATTAAATATTTTTCTTAGTTTGAATAGAAAACCTCAAAAAATATTATAAGATAACTAACAATATCATTAGCAGATTTATCAAATATAATATATAATTATTTGACATAGGTTTATCTAGCATAAATTTATGTAAGACGGGTCTATATAGAATAGGTCCATATGGTATAGATTTATGTAGAACAAGTATACGTAGAACAGGTCTATATAAGACATATTTATGTAGAACAAGATTACGTAGAAGATGTCTATATAAAACAGGTTTATGTAGATATGTTTACACGGATAGGTGGATCGAAATGTCCAACCTATCTTTCATTTTGTTTTTCTAGACTTAAATCACATTATTTAATTAAGACACTTAAAGATAAGGCTAGAAATTGTAATCTTCGTATTTGAAGATCTATTTTAGTCAGTCAATGAAGTATCAAATAATTATGAAATTATTTTTTTGAAATTATTTGGTATTTCCTTGATTTAATTGAAATGGAGATTTCATGAGTGAATTTGAAGTATTGAGATCGTAGCTCAACAAAACATAATAAGATACTCAAAGAGAGTGTTAGGAATTGTAATCTCTGTATTTGAAGATTTATTTTAGTCAGTCAATGAAGTATCAAATAATTAACAAATTATTTTTCTAAAATTATTTGGTACTTCCTTAATTTTAATTGAGATAGATTTCATGAGTAAATTTGAATTATTCGTATTGTAGCTCAATAAAATATAATAAGACAATCAAAGAGAGGTTCGGAAATTATTATCTTTATATTTGAAGATTTATTTTAGTCAGTTAATGAAGTATCAAATAATTTAAAAATTATTTTTCTAAAATTATTTAAATTTAAAAAGATTTTATGCATTTATTTTAAACAAATTCAATGTTATTTATTTGGGCATCTATTATTAAGTATAATGTATAAAGTTTTGTAGTACAGTTATGAATTTAGTTTGTAATTCTTGTTATTATATGGTTTATGTAAGTTAATTAAAATTATGTTATCTACTCATTTGAATAAAATATTTTTTGAAGAATTATATACCTTTTAAACTCAAATATGTTTCTAATGGATTATGAGTATTCCACATTTAATTATTTTTCTACGGTAAAAATAAAGAAAAACAATGCAAAACCTTTTCATGTTTCAGAGTAACAAGGTAGAATCATTTTGGGAGGAAGAGATCATTTGATTTCTTCTTGAAATATCTTTCCATGAAAATAACCATCTTCTTACTTTCTTTAAAACTCATGTTCTTCACACCTAACTTCTTTCTCCAGCGTTTTGTAAATAACATATTCTTTGTCTACAAAACATTAACACTAGCATTATTTCTCTGTTTCTTATTTAATTATTTGAATTTTTGATATAGTAAGTTTTTCTCTCATCTTAAATTGCTGTTTTTTATGAGATAACTTTTGGCAATCTTTTATTAATGGTTAAGGCATATATGAAAATTATTATTATTATTATTATTATGATTATTATTATTATTATTATTATTATTATATATACATATATATATACATATATATATTCATGTTGTTTCACATAAATATCTCATGTAACATTTTTTTTATCAGCAATAAAGAATAATGGGAACATTTGGGATGTTCCAACCCTCTGTACTCAAAAAATATACACATATAGCCTCAAAGATGCTTCAGGCATACAGGCTTCCAAAATCACAAATAACAAAACATAACATCAAAAATTCACAACAATATTGATAAGCATCCAGTTTTTCAGCATCTCACTCCTATAGTGTCATCTTTAAGAACATCCACTTGATGATACAATCAGGTACAATTATGTAATTATCGATGCCTCGTGCTTCCAACTCACCTTCCTATAATATTGCATTGATACCTGCAAAAGCACAATGCATACACAAAACTCACAAGCCAAGCATGTAGTCCTTGTCAATATGTTGAATTACATATCTTGCTAGTGGTCTGCAATATCTTACTTCTAGCACACAACTCTTCAGTTCATACTTCTATCCTCTATAGAGTCAATTTAACTAACCTGCCCATGTCCCAACTCACTTTCCCCAAATCTCTATTAATCTAATAGTTTTAAACAAGGAAGTGGATCCATACATCAGTCAAAAAATTAGATTCTTCATTTACCATATTTGCCAGCAATGAAAGCCTATGTATTAACCTTAGTAACCACTAACACCTCCAACATATCACACTTTCTATTTTTAAAAATAATGCCATTTTTATGCTTCGAAGTGTTTCATATGATTGACATCCAAATCATTCTCCACACGTCATTACGCTTACCATCAATCCAGCCAGTTCAAATCCTAACCAGTAACTGTGAGCTTCATTATGGTGCACATTTTGTACCCCAACTCATATCTCGTGTAACATTAATGTATAGATGATGGACTACTCTCTCAATTACATGAATATCATAATTACATGCACCTTAAAGAAAGAATATTTCATCACACCTCTAAATAAGATGATTTATGTGAAAGTTAATTTCAGTTTCTCTTTCTATTGTGGCTTGAATTTGAGAAAACGAGAATAACATCTATTAAAAATACTTGAGTTAATACAAACTAGGCTAGAGATTAAGAAAATATGAAAACAAAATCTACTAAAAACAAGTGAGTTAATATAAACTTAATAAAAACTAAGATGATTGACTTCAATCCTTTTATTAATTACTCTAAAGAATAATTCTTTTGGTCAATAACTTCTTCTCCCTTATCAGTGTCATCCTTTTCAAAGAGGATAAAGTGATAATTTGAAAAGTTAGTCTTATGTGTGGTCAAGCAAACCATTTTACAAAATTATTGATGATAATGTGCAAACATTTATACTATTTTATAATTTTATATTGAATTTATAAAAATAAATAATATAGATTTATCGTGTTTTAAGATATGATTTTATATTGAAGAAATCATACTTTCTAAAATGTATTTCAAAACATGATTTTTTTGTACATATTTTTTTTTATAAATGGTTTGATGATTTTTATTCTATTTTAAATTTGTGGTGAAATATATAAGTATTATTTCTTTATTGTATGAAAAGTGTGTTTTTATACATAATTTTTTTTTTAAGTTTTGCTCATAATATTGTTTTTAACGTAAAACTCTTGGAGGATGAGATTATATTTTTTTTGTTAATTTGGGTTTTAAGGAAAGCGTGAAGAAATTATAATTAATTGTCCAATGCCTATATGTTGTTTTCATTACTCAATTCAATCTACAATTCTTTACTAAACTCACGGTGTAAGAGTCTCACTTTGAAAACAATATTATGCATAAAACTAAAAAGAAAGCAAATCGTACATAAAATCTCCATTTCTATATGATAAAAAAAATAATACCTTTTATCACATATTTTAAAAATAGAATAAAAATTGTGTTTTGAAACATTTTTACTTAAAAATATTATTTGATTCGAATTCATATTTAGAGTCATCATCTCTTTATTTTAATGGTGATTCCAAACATTATTTATCCATGTAAACAAATTTTTTAAAATTTACATATAAAGTAAATGTAAAATCTAAAAAAAAAAAAAACCTTCACTCTATATATTGTTTACATTCCCTCTCAACATACACTATATTTTATTTAAAAGAAATTGGAGAATAGTCAACTAACCCTTGGACTAGACATGTTCATCAGTGGAGCCATGATACTCACTTTTTTTTTCCTTGTTCTTTATATCTTATAAACAAAAGTTTATTCTAACTATTATGGATTTTTTAAAAATCATAGATATGGTAGACAATTAATTTTAGTACTTTTTTTAAAAAGTTTAGATTGCTTTTAATTGTTTTTTAAACGTATGCGTTATAAAATTTTGATAGATTATGCTTTTAATTGTCGTCTGACATATATCAACATGAACTTTGTTTTGAATTGTTTAGGTTTCTCATGAGTTGTCAAACTAAGACAATCTCTATTCAAACCATTGTATCTCCTTTTGGTCCCATCAGCTTAAAGACATTTAAATTGCCATGGTCACTTTTATTCCATTAAAAAAATTGTAGTTTTGTAACATATGGCTCCTTAAACATATAATTATTTTTATAACTACGTGTAAGATTATGATCACCACATGAATTCCTCTCTGAATTTTTATTTTATGAAGGATATGAGAATTATTGGTCATATTAAAAGAGTCAATTCTTTGAAATTCAAAATGAGATAGAAATCTTAGGTTGTGTAGGAATAAATAAAATGAACAACGTGTAATTAAAATAATAAAAAAATCTATTAGAATGATATTTTAGTTTCTTAGATAGATTTGTTTGTGATTCACTTAAGGTTTTTCTTTTGCTTGGATTTGCTGTTGCATGGTAGCTTGTTCTATTCTTATTCAATGAAATCCCTTAGTAGGTTTCTGTTGCACAATAACAATTAAGTGTCTTCACATTATTTGTTTTTAAATATGTATTATACACAACCTACTCTTTCAGCTCAACCCCTTATATTATTGACTAACAAATCTGTTACTTTAAGACAGTCTCACTTCAGAACTTTGTATATAGTCCTTGGTCTTGTTCAATACTAAGAAACAAACTTGCTACTTAAACATACTATTGGTCTAAAAAGTTCAAATCGTGACACAACTTAAGATGACATGATAGTATAAAACTAGTACTAATATAAGTAATTGGCATATAATCATCTCACTAATCATCATACTAATTGTGGGCTTTATGAATAGTGATGAAGCTTATAATGACACCTATAAATAGAGGAGGTGTTCTTGTAGGTACGACTATTATTCTTATTATACTCTTACTTGTACTCATTCTGACTTGAGATTAAGGAGAAAGATTCTAAGAGGTGAAGTCGATCCCAATCACACACCTTATTCGAAAATCCAACTTGAAAATAGGAACAAAATTAAATGCTAAATACACCTACTAAAGTCGTACTACATTATTTGGTTATTAAAAATTAAGAATAATCTATACCTTTAAACTTTTGTGTTAAAAGTGTTCATAACATTTTCAGAATCTTTATATTTTAATTTTTTTATAAGAGTCATTTCTCAAATATTTTCATTTTAATAAATTGTTTATTATTGATAAAAAAAAACAATTAGATGTATTGTAGATAAAAGTAAGATTTAATAAAGATAAGGAGAATGGATAATGATATATCTTCAAATCAATAAATCAACTAAGGTGATAATTAGTAGGGTAAATAATTTTTTTTAATAAAAATCGATTTGATATATTATATGAAGATGTTAGATAAGATTGTTTAAGTTGAGAAAATGCCTTTTGAAAAAATTCAATATGAAAAAATCAAAGATGTTAAAGTATGATTTTGGATGAATTAAGGATTCAAGATAAAAGTTGTAAAAGGCTAAGTCACATATATTTAGTTAAAAGATCAAAATTTTTTATAAAGAAATGTCTTATTTTACGTTGTAAAGTTATGTAATTATGTAAATAATGTACTACGTTTACGTATGTTATGTATGTTAAATTTAGTAATCCTAAACAAGGCTATAAATTAGGATGTCTTGGTATGATCAGAGAGATGGGAAAAACATGTTGTAATGATTAATGAGAAGACACTTCAAGTATATTATTTTACCATTTTGGATTATGCCATTTTATTCATTCAAGTTACCTTTTTTTCTCCTTTGTTCTTTTCAAACTCAATTTGTTATCTTGTTCTTTTAATTTTATGTACTTTTTTTAAACAAGTTATTTTCAAATCCTATTTACAATTTACCCAAAGTCTTTCAAGAATACATTATAAGAATCCTTTAATATTAAAACTTGATTAGATATGTATAAATTTTACTTTTATTATGAAAGTGAAGTCTTAGTAACAATAAATGTTAATTTACCACCTTTTAATAATTAATTGGATGTTAAAATTTGTTGTTTTGTATAGTATATGTTTTATCATCCAAATTGAAAATTACAACAAAATTGGTAGTCTAATTAAAAAAAATCACAAGTCATCTTTGTTTATTAAAATAAACTTATAAAGTTATTTACATCCGAAATAAATTTACAACCTAGTGTAATGTAAGATTATAAAAAGAAATTATTCTAATTTATCTCAACCTACTTGTAGATTTATTGACTTCAACTTTTTGTCATAATAATTTTAGGATTTTTTTTCTTCAATAAATAAGATTCTGTTGGTATTAAGTAAACTAAAAAAAATTAACCTATGAGGTTTCTACCTCAAACTAGTACTTCATTAATTTTCTTTACGAGAATCATAATTCCACTATTATTTTGATTTTTATTAAGAAGTCATCCTTTAAACATAGAATTCAAATGTATAAAAAAATTATTTCGATTAGCAAACAAATATCAATGTTGTGTGTTCATTTGTTATCTTTGATCGAGTTAATTATATTTAACGTGAAGATATTTAAGTTAATTATATAGGATTTGTAACTCCTGTGAGAGTCAACTAAACACATATTCTTTATTATAATAAATTTTATTTTTTTTATCAACAATAAAAAATAAAATAAATAAGAATATTTAGAATGTTTCAACCCTTTATGCAAAAATATATACACTTAAATTTCAAATCTATTTCAGACATATAGTTTTCAATAATCAACCAATAGATAGTTTTTTCACTAAATTGATCCACGTAAAAACAAGATATAACATTTCAAAATTAAGAGACAAAATAATAAGGATGATAAGCATTTAGATCCTTAATACTTCCTTCCTACTGTGATTGTGCTTTTTTTCATGTGTTAAATCTATGAAGGGTGAAATATCTGATAAAGATGGGTGCGTTTGAGTAAAGTTCTTCACTCTTATGCCGTACAACATTTTGAGTGGATAGGTAGAGTTAAGAAATTGGAATATGCGAAATATTGTGTTTGCTATGATTTGGAGCATTTAAAGAATGAGAGAAATATTGTTTTTTTAACCGTCATAAATAAAATAAATAAAAAAACTTAAAGAATGATTCAACCTTATTACAATAAAAAACGAACACGAACAGAATAGAAATCTTATCAATAATTTGCAATAAAACATAAATCTCTCCTCAAATACGCCACTATCCGATACAAAAAAGACTATACTGAAACACCTAGTTACATATTCTTAATCAGATCCAGAAAACCAATTAGTACAATACAAACAACTTCTCCTTTCTTCCCTAATTACCGTGACTAACACTGTTGCTCCAGTCAGAGTTTTTTTCCTTTATTTCCACCTCCTGTTCTACTTACCTGCAAAAGAAAAAGAATGAGAGGAATATGTGTGTTCAAATATAAAGTTTTCATGGTTATTCAACTTACACAATATTAGATGATTAGGAATTACCATGATATTAAAACTCAATCTTTTCAACAAACACTTTATATACTTCGTACTCACTGAAGTATCAAATTTCAATCAAATCAAAGAAATACCAAATAATTTTTAGAAAATAAATTTTATTATAAAATTACTTGATACTTCTTTAGGATACATCTTCACACATAATAGACAAAAAAATCAAATAGCTAAATCTAGAAGAAAGAGGACGAGCCCCAATGCTACCAATTGAGTATCTTATTACATTTTGTTTATGAGCTTTGCACAGTATATATAGCCCTTCAAGGCAACAAAGATCGATTAAGCATTTAATATTTATTTAAACATTAAATAAATACATAAATACTTTCATGTTTAAATTAAATTTATAATTCTTAAAAACTATAATATTTTCATCAAAGATTAAATACACACAAACCTCTAATAAATGTGTAAGATAATATGTAAAAATTATAAATATATTATTAAATACTTTCATATAATAAATATAAATATTTAATGAATGTATTTGTTTAACTATTATTTATATAAATATTGAATAATATCATTAATAATATTTATTAAATATAATATATCATTAATATGCATTGAATTTGTTAAAGTTGACTTAATGAAAAAAAATAACGGATATATTCGTTTTTTAATTAATATATGCAGTAAACAGCTTCATATTATAAATGCACACATGATTGTAATGAATTCATAAATTTTAATATGTTAAAAACATAGATAAACACATTAAATATTTTCTTATTATAACTATTTTCAAGAATGATAAGTTTACCTTTAATATAAAAGTATTTCATTTATGCATTTATTTATTGTAGTATTTATATAATAATTAAATAATACTATCTCTTTGTTTTTAATGTCAATTTTTTTATCAAAAATCTGTTCCTTTTTATATGTATTTTTACATTTTAAAATAATATATTCTTCCAGTTATATTATTAATTTAGTTAATATAATAAAATTAGTTGTCATGACAAAGATAAAATGCCAATAACATATAAATATACATTAAAATAAAAATTTTAAAGAAATACAAAAATAAAATAATTTTCTTAGTTTGAATAGAAAACCTCAAAAAATAGGTTTATCTAGGACATGTTTATGTAAGACAGGTTTATGTAAAATAGGTCCATATGGGATATATTTATGTAGGACAGGTCTATGGAGAACAGGTATGGGTAGAACAGGTCTATATAAGACATATCTAGATAGAATAAGTCCACGTAGAATAAGTTTACATAGAACATGTCTATATAAGACAGATTTATGTAGATATGTTTACACTGATAGCCGGACTGAAATGTCCAACTCGTCTTTCATTTTGTTTTTCTAGATTGAAATCACATTATTCAATTAAGACACTCAAGGAGAGGGCTAGGAATTGTAATATTTGTATTTGAAGATCTATTTTAGTCAGTCAATGAAGTATCAAATAATTAAAAATTATTTTTCTAAAATTATTTGGTACTTCCTTGATTTGATTGAAATGGAGATTTCATGAGTGAATTTGAAGTATTCAGATTGTAGCTCAACAAAACATAATAAGACACTCAAAGAGAGTGTTAGAAATTGTAATATCTGTATTTGAAGATCTATTTTAATCAGTCAATGAAGTATCAAATAATTAAGAAATTATTTTTCTAAAATTATTTGGTACTTCCTTGATTTGATTGAGATAGAGATTTCATGAGTGAATTTGAAATATTTATATTGTAGCTTAACAAAATATAATAAGACACTCAAAAAGAGGGTAAGGAATTATAATCTCTAATATGCTTTAATTTATACACTAGTAGAAAAAAACATTTAATCGCGATTATATAAGGCTTACAAGCGCGGTTCCAGAGTCGTGATAGATGCAAACGTGATAAAAAGTACTGAAGATAAAATTGCGGTTGTACAACCGCGATGGAAAGTATAACATACCACTGCGATTCTCTAGTAACCGCGTAAGAAATGCTCATATTGTGTAAAAATGACTAAAAAAAGGTGTTGTAACCAGTGCGGTTGTAGCGAAAACCACGCTGGTATGTGTAATTTTTTTTAAAAATGGGCAGTAGCTATTCGCTGTTGCCCACCAAAATTCAAAAGCCAATCTGCTGTCCACCAAAATTCAAAAACCAATTTGCTGCCCAAAACCAAAATTCAGAAGCCAATATATTTAATCCCTTTGGGAGATAAACCAACAATTATGTTACATAAACAAAACCAGTTACAGAAATGCAACGAAGTTTTTTGTCTGTGACAAATGTAATGATAAATATAAAAAAATAAAATAGGCGTTATTATCAAATTGAAATCTCAAATCTCTCAAACAATACGGAAGGAGAAGCAAATGTACGGAAAATACAAAGCGTACACATACACTAGGGAACCAATCAAACGAAAATGAAAAAAATGTCGACAGAAAACATAAAGTGTGTACAAATCACTAAATCAGTGAAGCAACAAAGAGGAAACACAAATAATAGATGCAAACGACAAAGATGCAGTTGAGATGCAGAGGAAAAGCAAAGAGCGGAAACAGATCACAATTGAGCAAGCGAGTGTAAAAAAAATGGAAAGATTAGGGTTTAGAAATGAGACTTGAATGCCATGTTCGAGGCAATAAAGCTCCCAGCAGGCGTTTCCGACTTGAATGCCAGCCTGGCCGATGTGGATTGAGATGCACTCTCTCATTGTGGCGAGCGAAGAAGGAATATCGAAAAGGAAGAAGAGAGGGAAAGAGTTTCAGAGATGAACGTTTATTAAGACGCCTCTCTGGTTCTCTGATTTGTGTTGCAATGAGAGAAGTGGTGTGGCGTGGCGCTTGGTTTTGGTGTATTTATGGAAGCGGAGGGTAAGCAAAACCCCTAAAATAGGGGATACGAGCGCGGTTTTTGGTGGGAACCGCACTCGTATCCCAAATACAAGGGTCGTTGTTTAAACAACCGGCCTTGTATCTCCCTGCAAAATAAGTTTTAAATTATTTTGTAGATACCAGCACGGTTGTTTGGACAATCGTGCTGGTATCTCCCTGCAATTTTTCAATTTTAAATATTTGTGCCTTACCATTGCGGTTCCCACTCTAACCGCAGTGGTATGGTTGCACTTAATTTCAAAAATGTCACTACGTTGTTTTTAATTGCGGTTTCCTTTTAATCGCGATGATATCCTGTCGTTGAATGTGTGTTTTCTACTAGTGATAGTTAATTTTACAGATTTTAAATTGATTTTGTTATTAAATTGTTTTGAATTTAGAGTTTATTTTTCTTTTATGATTCAATTTACTATTTAATAAGTTTTTATGGAGCAAGAACAATTTCTATTGAACTTAGGTAAAATCGAAGTGAAGAACAGAAGGGAAACTGGATTAGAAGTAAAGTATAGAGGAAGGACATAAGTGACTTTTGTCTTAACCGAGGATTACTTCTTGGGCTAAAACTCACTTAAAGAATATTCATGTGTAGCCCTAATTGAAAGGCGTGAAAACTGCAATGGAGAATCTAAATTGAATGCTACAAAATAACGGCTGCACGCGTTAACCTAAGGAGGAAAAGAAAGCTATATAAAGCCCAAAACTAGGTCAAAGGAGGGGGATACACATATCACTCATTGACGAATGCTGATTGGAAGAAGATTGTTGTTCTTTTCTTTCTCTTGTATTTTCCATGGCTACCATGAGTAGCTAAGCTTCTTATTCTTGGACTTGAATGTAATTTCTCAACTTTGAATGCACTCTTGACATTACGTGATATCATCACCATCAATTGCTATTGTTTTACGTTTCAAACATTCATCTACTTATATTAGAATTCTCATTTTGACTGCAAAACACTTTTTGAATTTAGAACCAAACTTATTACTCATTGCATGTATAAGTTCAAGGATGAATTATAAGGTAATAACTATTTGTAGCAACAATGCTTAATGATGATTAATATATTCCAGTAACTGGGGACAGAGCTTGGTATTTTAATTTATGAATTTCAATACTAGAGGGATCAGGTTGAATGATTTTTATTTGCACATAATGGTAATTGAAAGGGATGATGGTAACGACAATTGATCGAGAGTGTATAAAAAGGAGAGTAATACAATTCAATCCCAAGATCTTTATTAATATAAATTACATAAACTCATTTGTTATTTACGTTGTTTTACAACTTGAATATTCACTCAAATTCACTGCATTCTAATTACGTTGTTCTGATTCACAACAAATTGATGCAATTACAATTCTCAATTACACCGTTCAAGAATGTGTTGTAGCATTTGAAAGTTTAAAGGAAAAGCTCACTATTGCACAAGTCATTACTGCACCTCATTGGAACCATGGTTTTGAGCTTATGTGTGATGCAAGTGACTATGCAATAGGAGCAGTGCTGGGGCAAAAGAAAGGAAAACTATTTTATGAGATACACTATGCTAGCAAGGTGTTGAATGATAGTTAGAGTAATTACACTACTATTGAAAATGAGTTGTTGGCAATGAGTATGCCTTCGAAAAATTCAAAGCGTATCTCATAGGCTCTAAGATCACTGTGTACACAGATCATGCTGTTATTAGATATTTGTTGACTAAACCAGAGTCAAAACCAAGATTGATTAGGTGGATGTTGCTGTTATAAGAATTTGATATGGACATAAAAGTTAAAAAGGGAAGTGAAAACCATGTAGCTGATCATTTATCTAGATTGGCTAATGAGGAAGTTACTTCACTAGAGATTGAAGTGGTGGATGAATTTCCTGATGATAAATTGTTGATAGTGTAGGAAAGACCATTGTTTGTTGATATAGCTAATTTCAAAGCTATAGGAATTATACCAGAGGATATGGACTGGCAGCAGAAGAAGAAATTATTCAAGGAAGCAAACCAGTACGTATGGGATGATCCTTATTTGTTGAAGATTGGGGTGGATAATTTGTTGAGAAGATGTGTAACAAGCGATGAAGCAAAGAATATTCTATGCCATTGCCATAATTCACCCTATGGAGGACGTTTCAATGGGGAGAGAACTGCTGCAAAGGTTCTGGAATCAGGCTTCTTTTGGCCAACAATATTCAAAGATGCACATATGCATGTGCAACACTATGATAACTGTCAGAGGACAGGAAATATTTCAAAAGGGCATGACTGGGGAATTGACTTCATAGGCCTATTGCCAAGCTCATTCTTTAACGAGTACATAGTGGAATATGTCTCAAGATGGGTTGAAGTTATTCCTACTCAAAAATCCGATTCAAAGACTAATATAATTTTTTTGAAAAAACATATTTTTTGTAGGTTTGGCACACCAAGAGTATTGATCAGTGATGGAGGAGCACATTTCTGCAATACACAACTGAAAAAGGTTCTAGAACATCATGGGGTCAGACACAGAATAACTACAACTTATCATCCTTAAACTAATAGTCAAGCAGAGATTTCTAATAGAGAAGTGAAGAGGATCTTGGAGAAGACAGTGGTGTTTTCATGCAAGGATTGGTCGATCTAGTTAGATAAGGCTTTGTGGGCGTATAAAACAGCTTTTAAAACACCAACAACTTTGTCTCCATTCCAGTTAATTTATGGGAAGGCTTGTCATCTACCGATGGAGATGGAACATAGAGCTTTTTGGGCACTGAAGTGGCTAAATTTTGATTCTAAAGCTTCTGTCGAGAAGATTGAATGCATACCAAGCATCTAGGCTGTACAAGGAACGGGTCAAAGCTTATTATGATAAGAAGTCATTGAAGAGAAATTATCAGCCAGGACAACTAGTACCTTTTGTTCAATTCTAGATTGAGTTTGTTTCGAGGCAAATTTAAATCGAGGTGGTCAGGGCCTTTTGTGGTTAAACAAGTCAAACCATATGGAGGAATTGAGATAGAAGATGCTAAATCTCAAAGAAGTTGGCTGGTGAATGGTCAGAGGTTAAAACATTACAAAGGTGGTGAGATAGAGAGACTCATGACAATGATCACATTGAGCAATTAGAATTCACCCTTCAAGCTATATGACGTTAAACGAGTGCTTACTGGAAGGCAATCCAACATTTAAAATTTCAGCATTTATAATTTTTTGGGAACTTAGGGAGTGAAGTATTTAATTTTAATATAATTTTTTTTTTCGTTTGAGCTAAAATTTAAGCTGGGGCTAATTACCACTTGGCGCGCTTTAGAAGAGTTCAGTTCAAATATTTCAAGAAAGTACCTTGCCTCACAAGGTCACTTCTCACTGAAACTCTGAAGCGATTTTCAGTTCTCTCTACATTCTCTCTGTCTCTAACCTAATCTTCGAGGAATCAATGTAAGAATCTTTCAAATTTTTCCTCCATCTTTAGATGATGATTGCTTGTGAACTCGAAGGTATATGCTAGAGGTAGGATTAATGTGTAGTAATGAATTTTCTGTTAACAAAAAGTTTGCACTGTTACTGTGTTAGTGGTAGGTTAGGGTTCATCGAGAGAAAAGTTTGGATTTTTATGGTTTTTAGGTGTAGAGGAGTAAGAAATATACTGTTAGATAGGTATTATTGTCACTAACCCTGGTTTTATGGTGAAAGATGCCACGATTTAAGCATATAGCTCTTGTACAACAACAATCGTAGTGACAGAGGAACGTACCGTTCGTTGATGAAGCCATCCCACCAAAGGGATCCCAAAAAGCGAAAACTCAAACAATGTACACGCCCAAAGAGAGGCTAGGAATTTCTTGAACCCGAACAAAGAATGAAAATTTGAAGAAATTAAAAAGTGGAATTTTATGCGGAGAGAAGGGTAGAGCTGAGCCCTCATGAATATGATATGTTTCTAATGGGACTTTTGAGGAGAAACTGAAAGAAGCTGGCGGAACCTTTGAGGAAGTATGATGCTGATGTTGTAACGGACTTTTATGCCAATGCCTAGGTAGAGAAATAAGAAAAGGGAGAAAGAAAGACAATGGTGAGAGGTAGGTGGATACCATACAGTCCACAAGCCATTGACGACTTGTTCGGAAACCCGTTTCCAGACTAGTCGGACAAATGTGACTTTCAGAAATTGTAAAGCAAGAGAAGAGGGTCTAGTAACCCGAAGGTAGCTGCTGTTCTATGTATCCCTAAAAAGGGGTATGAAATTGCACCTTTTGGGAAACAAACCAGGATAAGAAGGAGGGACATGAAAACATTGACTCAAGTGTGGCTTACCTTTATGCTATCCAACGTTATACCCATAGGGCATGTGTTCAATGTGAACGTGCCGAGGTGTAACTTGCTATTCTCTATGATGCAGGATGATTATACAATCAACATTGCTAGAATTATTTCTGATGAATTACAACGTTTTATTGATTGGGAGAGAATGACTGGTGGTGAGCGTATGGGAATGCTTGGATTCCCAACATTGATTATTGCTCTTTGTCAAACCCATAGTGTTTATTGACCACTACTGCACTAATGAGGAAGAGAACCCTGATAAGAGGAGTCAGGCGCCTAGCCCCCCAAGATCACCATCATCCCCAACACTTGTAGCTGTAGAAAAGAGGGTCATGAGGCATTTATATCATCTTGAAGATCAACAAAGTGCTTTGTGCAGAGGGTTATTGCATATTTATCAGGGATTATAGGATAAAGATAATATGGAAACTTTCTTGACTCGGATGAATTTTCATCTTTCTTTAATTGGCATGGGGACAGGCCAAGCTCAGTGGGAGGCGGTGACAAAGAGAAAAATGTAGTAGAACACAGTACTACACAAAAAGGGAATGTAAATGCAGTGGAAAATGTAGTAGAATCAACTTAGGTTGTTGAACCTTCAACAAGAGCTAGGGATGAACCTGAACCTGAGCCACTAAAGACTCAGTATATTATCTCATCGGACTCAGACGAGGGACATCAAAATGAGGAAGGTTTTAAGAAGGACTCTGCTAAAAATGATTATGATGACTTGTTCCCAGATGACTGAAGCAGCTAGTTGATGGCAGAAGCAAGATGTTTTGAGCAAAGGTTGTAGTTGAAGAAAATACAGTAAAACTCTAATATTTTGGATGACTGTAACTAATTCTTGATGATTTATGCACTTTTATATTTTCTATTTGGAGGACTGTATAAAAATTTCGCACAATCTGAACTTGGGTAGCAGAACTTATGTTGTTAGATTTGAATGAAAGTATTTTGAAAGAAATCGTAAGGGAGTTATGATGTGAATGCAAGAAGCGTAACCTTTGATACAAGCTTAAGCTTGCAAGGAAAGAAGTTAGGAAAGAACAACATGAAATTTAGAAGGATTAACAATTAGCAAGAAATGACAGAAATGAGAGAAACAAAAATGGCAAGGGAGTGATACAGAAATAGTGAGTGAGTGCATAATTGTTTGATATTGATGGTTGCTTTAATTTTCTAGATAAAATAGTTTTTGTAATGATAAAAATGACGAAGGCTTTTTGTTAATGCGATTTGAAACTACAACTACAGCCAAATAGCCAAACTATGTAAGAAATATTATCTCTTTTGAAAGCCAATTTGAGTTTGTAATTAGAACCTTGAGTTATGTATGCATGAATCTGTACCTTTACGTATGAATAATGAGAAAAACATGGTGCAATCTAAGATGGGAATTTGAGAAGTGAATCATCAAGAGAAGTTGGAAAGATAGGAAAAAGAGAAGAAGAGGCCCCTGTGTTTTATGATTTATTAAAAATATATATATACATACATATATGTATATATATACATACATACATATATATGTATATATATACATACATACATATATATATATATAATACATACATACATATATATATATATATACATACATACATACATATATATATATATACATACATACATACATATATATATATATATATATACATACATACATACATACATATATATATATATATATACAAACATACATATATATATATATATACATACATACATACATATATATATATATATATATATATACATACATATATACATACATACATACATATATATATATATATATATATATATATATATATATATATATATATTTTT